>JADMIO011227185.1_pt1 | contig 44833 bp, 49 predicted proteins | sample 8958161 | NCBI WGS metagenome assembly JADMIO01 (sample SAMN16585339, study PRJNA669376) | soil metagenome | isolation source: Crop rotation soil | place: USA: Cullars Rotation, Alabama | collected 2011
CGCGACAACTTGTCCACGTGGAATTCTAAGCTTAGGATCCCAATGTGCTGGAAAGCGGCGTTCGATCGCGCCGGGGCGATGATCGAGGAGAGCGATAACCGGCATCACACCTATCTGGTGAACGGCAAGGCACCGGCCGAGGGCGAGGTGTTCCGCAATCCAGACTTGGCGCACACGCTGAGCCTGATCGCGAAGGGTGGGCGCGACGCCTATTACAAGGGCGAGATCGCGCACAAGATCGATGCGTACTTCAAGCGCATCGGCGGCGACCTGCGGTACGAGGATTTCGCGGCGCATCACGGCGAGTGGGTCGAGCCGCTGGGCGTGAATTATCGCGGCTATGACGTGTACGAGCTGCCGCCGAACTCGCAGGGCGCGGCGGTGTTGCAGATGCTGCAGATCCTGAAGGCCTATGACCTGAAGAAGATGGGTGCGGGCACGGCGGATACGCTGACGGCGATGCTGGAAGCCAAGCGGCTGTCTTACGAGGATCTGGCGAAGTGGTACGCCGATCCGGCCTTCGCGCACGTGCCGATGAAGGAGCTGCTGTCGGACAAATATGCCGACCTGCGGCGCAAGCTGATCGATCTGGCGAAGGCCAATCCGAATGTCGGGCCAGGCGATCCGAAGCTGGGGCAAGGCGACACGACCTATTTCTGCACGGCGGACAAGGATGGGATGATGGTGTCGATTATCCAGTCGAACTATCGCGGCATGGGTTCGGGGCTGGTGGCTGATGGGCTGGGCTTCATGTTCCAGGACCGCGGCGAGCTCTATTCGCTCGATCCGGCGGCGGCGAATGTCTATGCGCCGGGCAAGCGGCCGTTCCAGACGATCATCCCGGGCTTCGTGATGAAGGATGGCGGGCCGTTCATGGCGTTCGGCCTGATGGGCGGCGATATGCAGCCGCAGGGCCATGTGCAGGTGCTGACCGACATGATCGACTTCGGGATGAACGTGCAGGAGGCGGGTGACGCCGCGCGCTGGTACCACCATGGCGGCAGCGAGGTGACTGGCGAACCGGCTTCCGCGAACATCGTGGAGATGGAGAGCGGGTTCGATCCGGCGGTGAAGGCCGCGCTGGAGCAGCGTGGCTACACCATCAAGCCGGGCACCGGCGCGTTCGGCGGCTACCAGGCGATCATGTGGGATGCGAAGAACCGCGTGTACTGGGGCGGCAGCGAAATGCGCAAGGACGGGATGGCGATCGGGTACTGAGCTAGCTCTGGCCGTCGACGCCCGGAAGCCCGCGCAAGTCCGTCGCGAACGGCGCGGCCGAGCCGCACCAGATCATCCGCTTCGGCGGAAGCTCGTTGCGTTGGTGGATTGAACCCCAGCGTAGCGAGATCGTGGGCGGGTTTTCCGGCGCGGCGGCATAGATCGGTGCGCCGCAATCACCGCAGAAGGTCTGGGCGCGTTTGGTGCCGCTGTCGGCGGTCTTGATGTAAGTCTTCAACGTTCCGCGGGTGAGGCGAAAGTTCTGCGCCGGCGTCGGTAAAGTCACGCGATAGGGCGAGCCGCTGAGTTGCTGGCAATCGGTGCAGTGGCAGATGCCGACATTGGCGGGATCGACCTCCGCCTCGTAGGCGATCGCGCCGCAGTGGCAGCCACCATCGACCTTCACCGGTGCTCCACGCCGCGGGCGTCGGTCAGATAGAAGCTGGTGGTGAGCGAGTGGTTGTTGTCGAAGAGCAGCGTCACTTCGACCTTCTTGTCGGTCAGCATCGATGGCCTCGGGTTTGTGCACATGAGGTGAAGGCCGTTCGGCTCGAAGTTCACGCGTTCGCCGACGGCGACGGTGAGCGAGGATAGCATCTGCATCCGGCTCATGCCGCCGGTGTTCGTGCTGCGATGGATCATGATCGAGCCGCAACCGGGCGAGCGTGCGCCGGTCAAAACGATCGGGCCGTCGCTGTGGTTGTGAATCCGCAGATAGCCTGCTGCCGGAAGGCCGCCCGGCAGCACGCGGAAGGTCGGGTTGGTGACGGATAGCGAGAACGGCGAACCGGCGAAGGCTGCGCCCGCGGATAGTGCCAGCACCGCGGCGGCCGGGATCATCTTACGCATCGGCCAATTTCTCCTCGTTCACCCGCATGGTCCATAGCACGGCGATCATGGCGGCAAAGCTGGTCAGGGTGCCGGGCAGCCAGATGATCAGGCCGCCATAATGCTGGTCGTTCAGCGCCGTCATCGGCAATAGCCGTCCACAAATCTCGTAGACAGGGTACCAGTCGCTGGTCGATAGCGACAGCAGCGCACCCAGCAGCATCTGCGGCAGTTCGATGATCAGGATCATCGCGGCGCGCATAAGGTGCGAGAGTCGCGCGGGCGGCTTGGGCCGGGGATCCAGCACCAGCGACCAAAACATCACGCCGTTGATCGCCATGGTGAAATTCATCAGGTCGTAGAGATCGGTATCCAGCATCACGCGCGTGTGGATCGATGGCAGCAGCCAGAAATACAGCAGGCCAACGAACAGGATCGGCGCGACGGCGGGATGCTGGAGGAAATTCATTATGCGCCGGACCGGCTTTGCGTCGATCCAGGGCAGGAAGAAGTCCGGCATGCCGGCGCGCAGAACCGGTCCGGCGGCCGCCAGGCCGATCAGGAAAGCGCCGGCGTGGTGCAGCACGAAATGCGCCCAGCGATGGACGAAGAACATGTGCTGCGCCCAATAGTCGATGTGCGTCTGGAGCACGACGTAGAAAGACACGACACCGACGATGAAGGCCGAGGCGCGCCACCATGGGAGACGCATGCCCGCCTGCCAGCCGCGCCAGAACCAGATCAGCGATAGACCGGTCGCGAGATAGACCGGCCAGGAAAATTCCCATGGCAGGAAGAACGGCAGTTGCGCCGGAAACAGGCGGCAAACGATGTCGAGCGCGAAGCCCAGCACGAACAGGCCGCCATAGGGCAGCCAGTCGTTGCGCGGGCGGTCGATCGCGGCGACGGTCATCGCGCCCTTATACGGCGCGCCTTTGCCGGTTTGCGAGGCGATTGGTCACAGCAAGCGCCCTGCCCCGCGTGGTAATTCGTCGGCATGAAACTCGCGCGTTTCGCCGCCCTCGCCTTCGCCGTCCTGCTCGCCGCGTGCGGCAAGCAGGACAGCGCGTGGCATGCCACCGACATCACCGGCGCGATGCCGCCGCTCGCCTTCACGATGACGCGGACCAATGACGGCAACACGGTCAGCGAGGCGGATTATCGCGGCAAGGTCGTCGTCCTGTATTTCGGCTACACGCATTGCCCCGACGTGTGCCCGACGACGTTGGCCAATTTGGCCGAGGCGCTGGGCAAGCTGGGCGCGGGGGCGCATGGCGTGCGCGTGCTGTTCGTAACGGTCGACCCCGCCCGCGACACTGTTCCGCTGATGAAGGGCTATGTGAATTCGTTCGCGCGGCAGGTCGACGGGTTGCGCGGGACGGACGACCAGATCGCGTCGCTGGCGCGGCGCTATCGCGTCGCGTACAGCGTGACGCCGGGCGCGAACTACGAAGTGATGCACTCCAACGCGGTGTTCTTCTTCGCCAAGGACGGACGCGCGCGGCTGGTGTCGACCGACACCAAGGACATCGACGCGCTGACCGCGGACCTGAAGCACCTGCTAGATATGTAAGGCCTTCTTGTCGGCGTCCAGCACTGCTTCGTGCAGCATCTCCGACAGGGTGGGATGCGGGAAGATGGTGTGCTGGAGCTCGGCGTCGGTCAGCTCGCCGGTCTTTGCCACGGTGTAGGAGTTGATCAGCTCCGTCACTTCCGCGCCGATCATGTGGGCGCCGAGCATCTCGCCGGTGTCGGCGTCGAACACCGTCTTGATCATGCCTTCCGCATCGCCCAGCGCGATGGCCTTGCCGTTACCGATGAAGGGGAAGCGGCCGACCTTGATCTTGCGGCCGGTGGCTTTTGCCTTGGCTTCGGTGAGGCCGACGCTGGCGACCTGCGGCCAGCAATAGGTGCAGCCGGGCACGTTGGCGGTGTTGAGCGGGTGGACGCCCTTCACGCCGGCGATGCGCTCGGCGACGATCACGCCCTCATGCATCGCCTTGTGCGCCAGCCAGGGCGCGCCGACGAGGTCGCCGATGGCCCAGACGCCGGGTACGCCGGTCTCGCCCCATTCGTTGATGACGACATGGGTGCGGTCGACCTTGATGCCGGCAGATTCGAGACCGAGGTTCTCGACATTGCCGACGATGCCGACGGCGAGGATGACTCGGTCGACGGTCATCGTCTCGGTCTTGCCGTCCTTGGCCTTCAAGGTCGCAGTGACGGAGTCGGCGCCCTTCTCCAGCTTTTCGACCGTGGTGCCGACCTTGAGCTTCATGCCCTGCTTGGTGAAGGCCTTGGCGGCCATGGTGGAGATCTCCTCGTCCTCCACCGGGAGCACGCGGTCGAGGACTTCGACCACCGTCACCTCGGCGCCGAGCGTGCGATAGAAGCTGGCGAATTCGATGCCGATGGCGCCGGAGCCGACGATCAGCAGCGACTTTGGGAAAGACGGCGGGACCATCGCCTCGCGATAGGTCCAGATGAGCTTGCCGTCGGGCTCCATGCCCGGGAAGGTGCGCGCGCGGGCGCCGGTGGCGAGGACGATGTTCTTGGCGGTGACCTCTTCGGTCTTGCCGTCCTTGGTGACCGTGAGCTTGCCCTTGCCCGCGAGCTTGGCGTCGCCGGCGATGACGGTTATCTTGTGCTTCTTCATCAGGAAGGCGACGCCGTTGGAGAGCTGCTGCGCGACCTTGCGCGAGCGGTCCACGATCTTGGCGATGTCGAATTTGAAGTTGTCAGCGCTGAAGCCGAACTCGTTCAGGCGGTGCATCAGGTGCCATATCTCGGACGAGCGCAGCAGCGCCTTGGTCGGGATGCAGCCCCAGTTGAGGCAGATGCCGCCAAGGCGGTCGCGTTCCACGATCGCGGTCTTGAGGCCGAGCTGCGCGGCGCGGATGGCGCAGACATAGCCGCCGGGCCCCGCGCCGACGACAACGACGTCATAGGTGTCAGCCAAGATTGCCTCCGAATACGCTGAGCGCCAGGACCGCGACCATGGCCGGCGCCAGGAAGAAGATGCAGTAAATGCCCGAGACCAGCAGGAACTTGACCGTCGTCTTGATCCAGCTCTGGGCGTAGAACCGTTTCATGGCCATGAAGATGTAAACCGACATGGCGATGAAGAAGATCCAGGACACGAGTTCGCCGGTCATGATCTGGGCGAGGCCGACGCACACCATCAGCATGACGAAGACGAAGGTGTGGATGTTCAGCGAAAACACCAGGTGGTCGACGAGGTAGTAATCCTTGCGCCGTCGCACATGGAACAGCGCCAGCAGCAAGGCGTAGAGCGGCAGCAGCAGGAACATGACACGCGGTAGCCAGGTGGTAAGCGGGCCGTTCAGCGCCGCGGGATCGGCCGCCAGGCGGTTGAGCGTGCCGTAGATGTTGGTTTCCATCCAGTCGACGCGCTTCTGACCGGGGCCTTCGACCTTGATGGTGGTGGGATCGAGAAGGCGGTCGCGCGCGGCCTTGGGCAGGTTCTGATGATAGGCGCCGATGCGGGCGAAGAAATGCGCCTGTTCGTCGTAGTTGAAGAGCCCTCCAGGGCGTAGTGCCTTTTCCTTCTTGATCGGGATGAGCGGCTTGATGAATTTCTTGACGTCCGGGTCGGTCTCGTCCTTGTCGTAGGCCGGATTGGCGATGAACGGGTTGCCGTTCACCCAGATGATCTTCTGCGGTGTCGCCTTGATCTCGAACTGCACGATCGCGATGTTGGTGACGCTGAGCAGCACGAAGAACACCAGCGACACGAACAGGTAGAGGCGGATCGCGGGTGAGTAAGGTTGCGTCTGCCCCTTGCGAAACGCGGCGGGGAGCTCGCCCGGCTGGAACAGCAGCGCGCGGGCGGTGCGCAGGATGCGGCTGTCCATATTTATGAAATCGACCACGAAATCGTGGACCAGCAGGCGGACCGAGCGGCGCCGCGTCTTGGTCGGCTGGCCGCAGACGGCGCAATAGGGACCGATCAGCGGCTTGGTGCAGTTGGCGCAGGCGCCGTGGTGCTCCCCGCGTTCGGCCAGCGCGGAGGCGGCGAGCTCGATCGCCGCGACCCCGCCGGTTTCAAGAATGGCTTCGACGTCCCCAACCATGCGCCCCTCACAAGAGCATAGCGGCAGGTTCTTCGATGAACTGCTTGAACACCTGAAGGAAGCGCGCGCCGGTGGCGCCGTCGATCACGCGATGGTCGCAGGACAGCGTGACGGTCATGACCTGGTGGACCTCGACCTTGTCGCCGACCACGACCGGGCGCTTTTCGCCCGCGCCGACCGCGAGGATGGCGGCCTGCGGCGGGTTGATGACGGCGGTGAAATCCTTGATGCCGAACATGCCGAGGTTGGAGACGGAGAAACCGCCGCCTTCGAACTCGGATGGCTTCAGCTTCTTGTTACGGGCGCGTTCGGCGAGCGATTTCACCTCGTTGGAGATGACCGCCAGGCCTTTCTCTTCGGCGCGGAAGACGATGGGCGTGATCAGGCCGAAGTCGAGCGCCACGGCGACCCCGACATCGGCGTGCTTGTGGCGGAGCATGGCGTTGTCGGTCCAACTCGCGTTCACTTCGGGGACGCGCATCAGGGAGAGCGCGCAGGCCTTCACGACGAAATCGTTGACCGAGAGCTTGAAGCCGTTCTCCTTCGGCGAAGTGGCGTTCAGGCGGGCGCGCGTGTCCATCAGGCTGTCGATGCGCGTGTCGATCGTCAGGTAGAAATGCGGGATCAGCGTCTTGGCCGAGGTCAGACGGCGCGCGATGGTTTTGCGCATCTGATCGTGCGGGATCTCTTCGTAATCCTCAGGCTTGTAGAAGGCGCGGGCGTCGGGCAGCGGCGTGATGCCGGCGATGGCCTGACCGGCAGCGGCTGGCGCGGCCGGGGGGGCTTTCGCGGCGGGCGCAGCGGCAGCCGGCTTTGCGCCGGGCTTCGCGGCTTCGACATCGGACCTCACGATGCGGCCGCGCGGGCCGGTGCCCTGGACGGCGGAGAGTTCGACGCCCTTCTGCGCGGCGATCTTGCGCGCCAGCGGTGAGGCGAAGATGCGTTCGCCGGTCGCGGTAGGCGCTGCTGCAGGCTTTGTAGATTCAGCGACCGGCTTAGGCGCGGGTTGCGCCGCCCCCTCACCCTGCCCTCTCCCCCGCTCCGCTGGGGCGAGGGTTTTCTTGGGAGCGGCTTCGTGAACGGCGGACTTGATGGAGTCCATGGCGGAGGAGATGTCGACGGCAGCGCCGGGCTTTTCGCCGTCGGCGAGGAGCGTCGCGATGGGGGCGTTGACCTTCACGCCTTCGGTGCCCTCGGCGACCAGCAGCTTGCCGATCTTGCCTTCATCGACAGCCTCGAACTCCATCGTGGCCTTGTCGGTCTCGATCTCGGCGAGGATGTCGCCGGACTTCACCGTGTCGCCTTCCTTCACCAGCCACTTGGCGAGCTTGCCCTCTTCCATCGTGGGCGAAAGCGCAGGCATGAGGATTTGTGTTGCCACTAGCGAGCCTCCAGTGGTGCCAGATCGCCGGCGTTCTTTTCCCATTCCTTGCCGTCGAACTCCGTCGTCACGACCGAGTGGAAGGCCTTGGGATCGTCGAGACAGCGGAAGTTGATGCTGTAGCCGTTGGGATGCGAACGCGGGACGTAGAACGATTTGATGCCGCAGACCGAGCAGAAGAAATGCTTCGCGACACCGGTGTTGAAGACGTAGCGGGTCAGCTTGGTCTTGCCCTTGGTGATGCGGAAATTCTCTTTCGACACGACGAGATGCTGATAGCCGGTGCGATGGCACATCGAGCAATTGCAATCGATCAGCTCGACGTCTTGCGGCACGTTGGCTTCGAAGCGGACCGCGCCACAGTGGCACCCGCCGGCATGCCAGGAAAGTTTCGGCTTCTTCGGCATGTTATTCCCGATAGCAGACGGCTTTCGCGGCGGCGATGACGTCCTCGACATGCGGCAGGGCGAGCTTCTCGAGGTTCGCGGCGTAGGGCATCGGCACGTCCTTGCCGGTGACCTTGGTCGGCGGGGCGTCGAGATAGTCGAAGGCTTCGAGCGCGACGACGGAGGCGATCTCAGAGCCGATGGAGCAGATCGGCCAGCCCTGCTCTACCGTCACGACGCGGTTGGTCTTGCGGACCGATTGCAGCACCGTGGCCGTGTCGAGCGGGCGCAGGGTGCGCAGGTCGATCAACTCGGCGTCGATGCCTTCGGCGGCGAGCTTCTCGGCGGCTTCGAGGATCAGGCCGACGCAGATCGAGTGCGCGACGAGTGTGACGTCCTTGCCGGGCTTGATGACGCGCGCCTTGCCGATGGGGAGGACGAAGTCGTCGAGCTTGGGCACTGGGAACGACTTGCCGTAGCAGATCTCGTTCTCAAGGAAGATCACCGGGTTCGGATCGCGGATCGCCGCCTTGAGCAGGCCCTTGGCGTCGGAGGCGAAGTACGGCGCGATCACCTTGATGCCGGGGATATGCGCGTACCACGACGAATAGTCCTGACTGTGCTGCGCGCCGACGCGGGCGGCGGGGCCGTTGGGGCCGCGGAACACGATGGGGCTGCTCATCTGGCCGCCCGACATGTAACGCGTCTTGCCGGCGGAGTTGATGATCTGGTCGATCGCCTGCATGGCGAAATTCCATGTCATGAATTCGACGATAGGGCGCAGACCGGCGAACGCAGCGCCGACACCGAGGCCGGCGAAGCCGTGCTCGGTGATGGGCGTGTCGATCACGCGGCGGGCGCCGAACTCGTCCAGCAGGCCCTGGCTGACCTTGTAAGCGCCCTGGTATTGCGCGACCTCTTCACCCATCAGGAAGACGGTGTCGTCGCGGCGCATCTCTTCGGCCATCGCGTCGCGCAGGGCTTCGCGGACGGTCATGGTGACCATCTCGGTGCCTTCCGGGATTTCCGGATCGCTGAGCGTGGCTTCGACTTCGATCACCGGTGCCTTCGGCGCGGGCTTTGCCTCGACGGCCTTCTGCACGTCGCGCTTGGGCGCCGTGGGTGTTTCGGGCGACGTGACGGCAGCGGTGGCGGAAGCCTTCTCGCCGTCAGCGAGGAGCGTGGCGATGGGGGCATTGACCTTTACGCCTTCGGTGCCCTCGGCGACCAGCAGCTTGCCGATCTTGCCTTCATCGACGGCCTCGAATTCCATCGTGGCCTTGTCGGTTTCGATCTCGGCGAGGATGTCACCGGACTTCACCGTGTCGCCTTCCTTCACCAGCCACTTGGCGAGCTTGCCCTCTTCCATCGTGGGCGAAAGCGCAGGCATGAGGATTTCAATGGACATCGGTTACGCCATCACGTCGGTGTAGAGCTCGGCCGGATCGGGCTCGGGGCTTTCGGTGGCAAATTCGGCGGCGGCGTTCACGATCTGGCGGATGTCCTTGTCGATCGCCTTGAGGTCGTCTTCCGATGCCAGCTTGTCGGCGAGCAGCTTCTGGCCGAGGTGATCGATGGGATCGCGCTTCTCGCGCACGGCGGTGACTTCCTCGCGCGTGCGGTACTTGGCGGGATCGGACATCGAGTGGCCGCGATAGCGGTACGTCTTCATCTCGAGGATGATCGGGCCCTTGCCGGCACGGCACCAGTCGAGCGCCTTCTCGGCCGCGGCCTGCACGGCCTGGACGTCCATGCCGTCGACCTGCTCGCCGGGGATGTTGAACGAGGAGCCACGCTTGTAGAAATGCGTCTCGGCGCTGGAGCGTTCGACGCTGGTGCCCATGGCGTACTGGTTGTTCTCGATCACATAGACGACCGGGAGCTTCCAGAGCTCGGCCATGTTGAAGGCCTCGTAGACCTGGCCCTGGTTCGAGGCGCCGTCGCCGAAATAGGTGATCGAGACCTGACCGTTGTTCCGGTACTTGTTGGCGAAGGCGAGACCGGTACCGAGCGGCACCTGTGCGCCGACGATGCCGTGACCGCCGTAGAACTTCTTCTCGGCGCTGAACATGTGCATCGAGCCGCCCTTGCCCTTCGAGTAGCCGGTGTGGCGGCCGGTGAGCTCGGCCATGACCTGCTTGGGGTCCATGCCGCAGGCGAGCATGTGGCCGTGGTCGCGGTAGGCGGTGATGACCTGGTCGCCCTCTTTCTGCGCCGCGTTCATGCCGACCACGACCGCTTCCTGGCCGATGTAGAGGTGGCAGAAGCCGCCGATCAGGCCCATGCCGTAGAGCTGGCCCGCCTTCTCCTCGAACCGGCGGATCAGGAGCATGTCGGTGTAGAGCTGCTTCAGCGGCACCGCGTTGGAAGCGGCGGGCTTGGCACCGGTGTCCGGAGCCGTTTTCGCCTCAGCCATGGGGACTTATCTCCGCGGTCTCAATGGAACATTTGGGCACGAGGCGTTGTGGCAAGGGCGGTCCTTTTTGGCAAGCATTCTGCGGCGTTCCAGCGATAACGCGCGAAGGGCCGCGCAAGATTGCGCGCAATCCGCGACAGTTGCCGCACGATCCGAACACGCCTTCGCAGATGCGAACTTTAATGGCCGTCGCGCGGCATGGCGACCTGGTTCGGGCCGCCGATCATGAGCTGCTTGTGCGCCAACTCTTCGATCAGGTCGGGGTCGCCGTCGTGCATGAGCGTGATGCGATGTTCCAGCCGCAGGCGGGCGTCCTTCGCGTCGGCCAGCGCCTTCTGCTCCACGCCGAGGCGCGCGTTGACGTCGGCCAGCGCCAGCATCCCACGCTCGCCATAGATGCCGTAGTAGCCGAAGTACGCCACGACGGCGCAGGTGATGGCCGGGAGCACCGAGAGGCTGAAAAAACGCGTGACGCTGCGCCTGATTCGCATACCCTGACCGAATCACGAACTGATTCGGCCCGTCAAGCGGTTAACGCGTTGGTTCCGCGAATTAATTTCTCAGAACGCTGCGGCCTGCGTAGATCGCCTGATCCCCGAGCTGTTCCTCGATGCGCAGGAGCTGGTTGTACTTCGACAGCCGGTCGGAACGCGCAAGGGAACCCGTCTTGATCTGACCGCAGTTCGTGGCGACCGCGAGGTCGGAAATGGTGCTGTCCTCGGTCTCGCCGGAGCGATGGGACATCACGGCGCGATAGGCGTGCTTGTGCGCGGTCTCCACCGTGTCGAGCGTCTCGGTCAGCGAGCCGATCTGGTTCACCTTCACCAGCACCGCGTTGGCGACGTTCTTCGCGAAGCCTTCGCGCAACCGCTTCACATTGGTGACGAAGAGGTCGTCGCCGACGAGTTGAACCTTCTTGCCGATCTCCTTCGTGATGGCGGCCCAGCCGTCCCAATCGTCTTCGGCCATGCCGTCTTCGATCGAGATGATGGGATAGCGGGCGCAGAGGTCGGCATAGACCTTCACCATCTGGTCGGGCGTCAGCGACTTGCCCTCGCCTTCCAGTTCGTACTTGCCGTTCTTGAAGAACTCGGTCGAGGCCGGGTCGAGCGCGAAGTAGATGTCTTCGCCGAGCTTGTAGCCGGCCTTCTCGACGGCCTTGGAGATGAACGTCAGCGATTCATCGGGGCTCTTGAGGTTGGGCGCGAAGCCGCCTTCGTCGCCGACATTGGTGTTGTGGCCGGCGTCGTGCAGCGCCTTCTTGAGCGTGTGGAACACTTCGGCACCCATCCGGAGCCCTTCACGAAATGTCGGCGCGCCGACGGGCATGATCATGAATTCCTGGAAGTCGATCGGATTGTCGGCATGCACGCCGCCGTTGATGATGTTCATCATCGGCACCGGCAGCGTCTGCGCCTTCGCACCGCCGACATATTTGTAGATCGGCAGGTTCGCGGCCTGCGCGGCGGCTTTCGCCACGGCGAGCGAAACACCGAGGATGGCGTTGGCGCCGAGGCGTGACTTGTTGGGGGTGCCGTCGAGCGTGACCATCAACCGGTCGAGGCGGACCTGGTCTTCGGCTTCCATGCCGCAAAGTGTGTCGAAGATTTCGCCGTTCACCGCAGCGACAGCCTTTTCGACACCTTTGCCGCCGTAGCGCTTGCCGCCGTCGCGCAGTTCGACAGCTTCATGCGCGCCGGTCGACGCACCCGAGGGAACGGCGGCGCGACCGAGCGAGCCGTCTTCAAGGCGCACATCGACTTCCACGGTCGGGTTGCCGCGGCTGTCCAAAATTTCACGCCCGGTGATGTCGATAATGGCCGTCACGTAAGGTCCCCGTCATGGTTTCGCCCGATTGCGTGTGCTCTTAAGGGATCGGTTGAGCGCCAGCAAGCGCGCGACGGAGAGGGGCTTCTCTCGCGTTAAAACCAAGTCCCCAGGAGTAGTTCTATGTCCTTCTCTCGTATCCTTTTGGCTGCCGGTACCTTGGCGCTTCTTGCCGGAACCGCTTACGCGGCCGATCCCGCGCCGGCAGCGCCGATGCAGTCCGACAGCGGCCGCGGCATGATGCGCGGCATGTTCTCGCCCGAAGAGCGCATGATGCTGATGGCCGATGCGTTCAAGGCAACCGCCGGCATGACCGACGACCAGCGCCATGATTATCGCCACAAGCAGCGTGAGCGCATCATAGCGATGTCGGATGGCGACCGCGCCAAGTTCAAGGCCGATCTCGACAAGCGCTGGGCCGCGCTGACGCCGGCACAGCAGGCCGACATCAAGACCAAGGTCGACGCATTCCGCGCCGCACGCCAGGCGCACGGCGGTTACGGCCAGTAAGCGCCCTTACGCATTCCCGATCGATCGGTGGACCGCACGCGCCTGTGCGGTCCCCGAGAGATAGGCGCCGCCGCAGGTCGCGAACAGACCATCCAGCGCCGCCGCTTCACCCGCAAACCAGATGCGATCCTCCACCGGCACGCGCAGCGCGTCGCGCGCTTCCCTGTGGCCCGGCACCGCGGCCGCATAGGCGCCGTGGGTCAGCGGGTTGCGGCCCCATGGCGTGACCAGGCTCTTGGTCACCTTGCTCTTGAGGTCGTTGCCGTAGATCTGCGCCAGGTTGGCGATGGTGATGTCGACGACTTCGGCATCGGGGCGGGCCGCAAGCTCCCACGCATAGCTGCCGCCGACGAAGCCCACCATCAGATCGGAATTCCACGGCCAGGCGAGATAGTAGAAGTTGCCGTCGGCTTCCTGGCAGGGCGGATTGCCCGGCTTCGGCGGCACGACGTTCATCACGTTCTCACCCGGATCGATCTCGTGGCTGTCATGGTCGACGCCCGGGATCAGCAGCGGGATCTTGGTGAGCAGTCCCATCGGCAGATTGTGGATCGCCTCCTGCGTCGCGACCGGCAGGCCGGGCTCGAAGCGGATGGCGCCCTTCTGAAGCACTCCCATCGAGGCCGTGACGATGACCTTCTTCGCGCGGATCGTGCCCTTGTTGGTTTCGACGGAGACGCCCGAACGATCGGTGCGGATCGCGGTGGCCGCGGTCGACAGCGACACGGCGATGCCCTTGGCGACTTCGACGACGAGCGCGCCATATCCTTCGCGCACGAGATAGTTCGGATCGTATTCCGCGCTTTCTTCCAGCGTGAGGTCCGACGTCGATTCCTGCGAGAAATCGACCGAGGAATCCATCGGGCCCATGAAGGTCGCGGCGCCGGCCATCGGCGCCTCGCAGGACGGCATGACGCTCGCCAGCGAAACGTCGCGGCCCGCGCGGTAGGCGTCCTGGGCAGCCTTGGTGATCACCTCCTCGGCGTCGGTGACCGCCTTCACGCCATCCGCGCCCTGATACTTGCCGGACCAGAACAGCTCATGGAGCGTGTCCACGTCGTGCTTCTTGATGTGATAGCCGCGCTCCAGCGCAAAGGCGTAGAACGGATTGGTCATGCCGGCGTGAATCCAGGCACAGCCGATGTCGAACGGGATCGGGAAGGTCGTCGAGTCCGTGAAGGCGCGGCCACCGATGCGGTTCGCGGCCTCGATCACCAGGCAGCTGCGGCCCAGCGCCTGCAGCGTTCGGGCGGCACCAATCCCAGCGCCGCCTGCGCCGATGATGATGACATCGTAGTTGCTCGTGAGCCTGGCCGGCGCGGCCGACGCCGCGGTCAGCGCAGCCATGCCGACAAGCAGGCCACGACGCGTTAGTGCCAGAGACGAATCTGCCATCCCATCCCCCAAATCAGCAGCGCACCAAGAGACTAGGATGGATCGGCGGAAATGCAATCGACCTGCGCGCGTGCTATGAGTTCCATCGAAGCCCGCCTTTATCGCGCGGGTCGACGTCTTCGGAGGGGAAGCGCATGCCAGCAGATATCCTGAGTGCGGCCGTTGCCGTGCTCGCCGTGATCTTCATTTTCTATACCGGCATCAATGTCGCGCGGATGCGCGGCAAGCATAAAGTGGATGCGCCCGCGGTTACCGGACCGCTGGAATTCGAGAGCGCCATTCGCGTGCAGGCGAACACGCTCGAACAATCCGTGCTGTTCTTCCCGTTGCTGTACGTGTCGACCGCCTATTTCAACACGCTGGCATGGCTGCCGGCGGCGTTCGGGCTGGTTTGGGTGATCGGGCGGTTTGTTTATCTGCAGGGCTACATGGCGGCGCCGAACAAGCGCGGCACCGGGTTCATGATCACGTCACTCGCGACACTCGGCCTACTGGTCCTGTCGATCTGGGGCCTGGTGGTGTCCTGGATGGCGGTCCACGCCGCCTAGTTGCGGTGCGGACGCTTGGCGATGCGGTCGATCTCGACCAGGTCGCCAAGCAGCGCCGGCACGTCCTTGAGCCAGAGCATGTTGGCGGCGTCGGAGATGCCTCGCTTTGCGGCATCGTCGGGATCGTTGTGGGTCTCGATGAACACAGCGGCGACGCCGGCCGCCACAGCGGCGCGGGCGATGTAGGGCGCCATCTCGCGATCGCCGCCGGAGCGATCACCCTGCCCGCCCGGTGACTGCACCGCGTGCGTGGCGTCCATCACCACGGGCACGCCGAGCTTTGCCATCTTGGGCAGCGAGGTCATGTCGACCACGAGGGTATTGTAACCGAAGCTGGCGCCACGCTCGGTGAGGAGGACGTTCGGGTTGCCGACTTCGGTCACCTTGGCGACGGCGTTCTTCATGTCCCACGGTGCGAGGAACTGGCCCTTCTTCACGTTGATGACCTTGCCTGTCTCCGCCGCGGCGACGATCAGGTCTGTCTGGCGCGAGAGGAAGGCGGGGATCTGAAGGACGTCGACGACGGGCGCCATGATCGCGCACTGCTCGCGTTCATGGATGTCGGTCAGGATCGGAAGGCCGAGTTCGGAACGGATGTCGGCGAATATCTGGAGCGACTTGTCGAGGCCGAGGCCACGCTTGCCGGCGGTGCTGGAGCGGTTGGCCTTGTCGAAGCTCGTCTTATAGACGAGGCCGAGGCCGGCACTTGCGGCCATTTCTTTCAGCGCATGCGCCATCTCGAAGGCATGCTCGCGGCTTTCGAGCTGGCAGGGGCCGGCGATGAGCGCGAGCTTGCGCGCATTGCCGATCTCGATATTGCCGACCTTGACGACGGCATTGGGCTGAACAGCGGTCATGCGGCGATCCTATCGGATATCGCGGCGTTCAAGACAACTGGCGAATTCGTAAGGGTTTACTGGACCGTGTAGCGCAGGGCGCTGACGCCCGCGATCGGGGCCAGGACGTCCATGACATCCCAGAAGGTCGTCGAGTCGACGCGGATCGTGTCGCCGGGAGAAATCTGGGTGGCGTCGGTCGCCGCGAGCTTGTGCTCGGTGCCCTCGCCCAGGTGGCGGACATAGATCGTGCTGGACACGGCCTTGGCGGTGAAGCCGCCCGCGACGGCGACCGCCGTTGCCGCGGTCATGCCGTTGGCGAAGGGATATTCGCCGGGCTTCTGGACCTCGCCGACAATGTAGAACGGGCGATAGGTCGTGATCTCGACCGCGACCCGCGGGTCGTTGAGGTAGCCGTCGGCCAGCGCGGTGCGGATGTTGTTCTCGACGTCGTGGGCCGTCAGGCCGCCGGCGCGCACCTGCCCGATCATCGGCATGCGCACGAAGCCGGTCGCATCGACCTGGAAGTCGCCGCCGAGGTCGGCTTCGCCGAACACTGTCACCTTGACCTTGTCGCCGGAGCCCAGGCGGTAGTCAGCGTTGCCGTTGTAAGCAGGCGCGGGGACATATTCGGCCGCCGCCGCGGGGACGGCGAGCAGCAACGCGCTCAGGAGCAGCCAGACGGATTGCGCCAACTTCGACATGCGCGCAGCCTATGCGACGAAGCGGCGGAAATCCCTCGGCTTTTAGAGGTGCAGTAAACCAGTGCTTAACGACGGCGCCCGGCGTTTCGGATTGGCAAACTTCCGTAAACCGAATGCATCCGGACGGGCCGCCGCCTGCATCTGAAAGGCGTAACCGATCGTGTAGGGCGATCCCGATGGCCAAACTTTCCGAAACTGCCGCACCGATCCTGAATGCCTTGCTGTCGACCGGCGCCTCGGTGCTGGCTTTCACAATGTTGCGCAGCGGAGGTGCTAGCGTTGACGTTAGTCTTCTGGCCAGCATGATTTTGGCCGGATTGCTGAATATCCGCCGGCTGGCGTCATTGAACTGCGAAGCGCTGCTGCCTACATGCCAGCCGTCGGTTGGGGAGCTGTCGCGATGAGCATTGCCGAGGGTCTTGCCACTCCATTCCTGGTCGGGACCCAACCGCCGCCAGAAAAGCAGCTGACCCTTCTCCAGATGCTGTTCAACAAGCCGGAGAACGAGTTCGAATCCATACCCCGCGTCGCCTACGAGAAACCCGTCTGGTCGTGGAAGAGCGTCTTCGGCCACAACATCGTGGTCAGCGATCCGGCCGGCGCCAAGCGTGTGATGCTCGACAACGTCGCGAACTATCCCAAGACCGAGATGGAGCGGAAGATGCTCGGCGCCGTCGTCGGCGAGGGCCTGCTCGTTTCGGAAGGCGACAAGTGGAAGTCGCACCGCCGCCTGATGGCGCCGAGCTTCGACTTCCGGTCGATCGTCTCGTATGCGCCGGCGATGGTGGCGGCGGCGGACAAGTATTCCGACCAGTGGTCCGCGAAAGGTCCCGGCGCGGTGGTCGACGTCGCCGAGGAGATGACGCACCTCACCCTGCAGGTGATTTCGGAGACCATGTTCTCCAGCGACGGCGCGATGCTGGGCGAGCTGATCGACCGCTCGCTGACCAAGATGATGGGTGCGCTCGACTTCAACGTGGCCGACATCCTGCCCCTCATCGGGCCGCCGCGGATGAAGCGGAAGATGGATCGCATCCACCAGAACTTCGTCGAGATGGACGCGACGATGCAGAAGCTGATCGCGGCGCGGCAGAAGGTGCAGGGCGCGGCACCCCGCGACCTGCTCGATCGCCTGATCGCGGCGCGCGACGGCGAGGCGAACACGCAGCTCAGCAACGACGAGGTGCGCGACGAGATCGTCATCATCTTCCTCGCGGGGCATGAGACGACAGCGCTGGCGCTGACCTACACCTGGTACCTGCTTTCGCAGCATCCCGAAGTGGAAGCCAAGCTGCACGAGGAACTCGCGCGCGTGCTGGGCGGGCGCAATCCGGTGCACGACGACCTGGTCAACCTGCCCTACACCAAGATGGTGCTCGAGGAGTCGATGCGGCTCTATCCGCCGGCGCCGGGGCTCTCGAACCGGGCCGTGCTGGAAGATGACGAAATCTGCGGCATGAAAGTGCCGAAAGGGGCCAACGTGGCGGTGATCCCGTGGGTGATCCATCGCCATCGCCTGTTGTGGGACAACCCCGAGAAGTTCGATCCCGAGCGCTTCTCACCGGAGCGCAGCCAGGGACGGCACCGCTTCGCCTATATCCCGTTCGGCGGCGGGCCGCGTGTGTGCATCGGCATGGCACTGGCGATGGCGGAGGCGCAATTGATACTCGCGACCATGGCGCAGCGCTTCCGGCTGAAGCTGGTGTCGGGGCAGAACATCGTGCTTCAGCACCGCATCACGATGCGGCCGCGCGACGGGATCAAGATGATCCTGTCGCCGCGCAAGGGCTGAGAGTTCCCGGTGAAAACGGCGCAGCGCGGCGTTCACGACTGCGTGCTCGCCGCCGCAACATAGTTGTGCGCGTGCGCTTTCGCCTTTTTTCGCGCCGTCACGGGGAATGAACAAAATAATTTCGGACAACCTCACAACCTCGCGAGGAGGCTTGGACCTCATCGGCACGCATGGCCTGATCGAACCCAGCGCAACGGGGGAATCATCTTGGTCCATATCGACGATCGGCCGGTCATCCTGGAGATCGCCGACGGCTATGCGGTCGTCACCCTGAACCGGCCGAAGTCGGCCAACGCCCTCAGTCTCGCGCTGTGCGATGCGCTGCTGGATGCGCTGATCACCTGCGACCAGGACCCGAACATCCGCGCCGTGCTTGTGACGGGCAACGGGCCAGCCTTCTGCGCCGGCGGCGACATCCGCCAGATGCAGCAGGCGATCGAGGCGCGCGGCAATGCGGGCGCGTTCCTCAAGATGCTGACGGTGCGGTTTCACGGCGTGATCTCCACAATGTCCCAGATGCGCAAGCCGGTGGTCACCGGGATCAATGGCGTGGCGGCGGCGGCGGGCCTCAGCATCGCGCTGGCCGGCGATATCGTCGTGGCGGCGGACGTGGCGCGGTTCAGCGTCGCCTATCTCGGGATCGGCGCGGTGACCGACGGGGGGCTGAGCTTCAACCTGCCCCGGCTGGTCGGGCCGAAGATGGCGTTCGAACTGACCTGCACCAATCGCGCGTTATCCGCGCAGGAGGCGAAGGACCTGCACATCGTGTCCGAGATCTATCCGTACGACGATTTCTACCGGCAGGCGCGCGCGTACGTCGCGCATCTCGCGACCTTGCCGACCGAGGCGGTGGCGCATGCCAAGCAGCTCTACCAGTCGTCAGCCAGCAACACGCTGGAGACGCAGATGGAGGAAGAGCGCCAGGCAATCTCCGCCTGCGGCCGCACGGCGGACTTCGCCGAAGGGATCGATGCGTTCCTTAGCAAGCGCCAGCCGAGATTCGTCGGTCGCTAAATCTGGCCGGTTAGCCTGACCAGTGCGCTAGCGCTTGCCATTCGTTTTCACAAATCGACGCTTTTTTCGTTGGCGTCAGACCAGACGGCTCTTCTGAACCGCGGCCGCCACGAAGCTGGTGAAGAGCGGGTGCGGTTCCAGCGGACGGGATTTCAGCTCCGGGTGGTACTGCACGCCGATAAACCAGGGATGGTCCGGTATCTCCATGATCTCGGGCAAGAGGCCGTCCGGCGACCAGCCTGAGACTTCGAAGCCGTGCTTGCCGAGCATCTTGGCGTATTCGGTGTTCACCTCGAAGCGGTGGCGATGGCGCTCGCTGATCTGCGTCGCGCCATAGACTTCCGCGACGCGACTGCCGGGCGTCAGGACGGCGGTGTAGGCGCCGAGGCGCATGGTGCCGCCGAGGTCGCCGTCGGCCGTGCGCGTTTCCTTCTGATTGCCCTTGGTCCATTCGGTCATCAGGCCGATCACCGGATGCTTGGGGTGGCCGATCTCGGTCGTGCCGGCGCCGTCGAGGCCGGCAAGGTCGCGCGCCGCTTCGATCACCGCCATGTGCAGGCCGTAGCAGATGCCGAAGAACGGCACGTTGCGCTCGCGCGCGAACTTCACGGCGTCGATCTTGCCCTCGGTGCCGCGCTCGCCGAAGCCGCCGGGCACCAGGATGCCGCTGACATTCTCGAGGAAGGCGGCGGCGTCGGAGCGTTCGAAGATTTCGCTGTCGATCCAGTCGAGATGGACCTTCACGTTGTTGGCGATGCCGCCATGGACCAGCGCCTCGGACAACGACTTGTAGCTGTCCTTGACCTGCATGTACTTGCCGACCACGGCGATGCGGACTTCGCCTTCCGGATTCTTCACGCGATCGACGACGGTCTGCCAGCGCGACAGGTCGGGTGCCGGGGCGTCCTGGATGTCGAACACCTTCAGAAGCTGCGTATCGAGGCCGGCGGCGTGATAGGCCATCGGCACGCGGTAGATGGTGTCGAGGTCGAGCGCAGGAATCACCCGTTCGGCCGGGACGTTGCAGAACAGGCCGATCTTGCGGCGCTCGTCATCCGGGATCGGATGGCTGGCGCGGCAGAGCAGGATATCGGGCTGGATACCGATGGCCCGGAGTTCCTTGACCGAGTGCTGGGTCGGCTTGGTCTTCAGTTCCCCGGCGGCTTCGATGTAGGGCACCAGCGTCAGGTGCACGAAGGCCGTTCGGCCCCGCGGCAGCTCGTTGCCGAGCTGGCGGATGGCTTCGAAGAACGGCAGGCCCTCGATGTCGCCGACGGTGCCGCCGATCTCGACGAGGAGGAAATCCAGGTCCTCCGTTCCCGCCATGACGAATTCCTTGATCATGTCGGTGACGTGCGGGATCACCTGCACGGTGCGGCCGAGATAGCCGCCCTTGCGCTCCTTCTCGAGCACCTGCTGGTAGATGCGGCCAGAGGTGACATTGTCGGACTTCGACGCGGACACGCCGGTGAAGCGTTCGTAGTGGCCGAGGTCGAGGTCGGTCTCCGCCCCGTCGTCGGTTACGTACACTTCGCCGTGCTGCGACGGCGACATGGTCCCCGGATCCACGTTCAGATAGGGGTCAAGTTTCCGCAAACGGACTTTGTACCCGCGAGCTTGCAACAAAGCTCCGAGTGCGGCGGACGCAAGACCTTTTCCGAGGGAAGAGACCACGCCGCCGGTTATGAAGATCAACCGCGCCATGGAAGTCCGTTATGGTCAAAGTGCTGCGGGCACTCAAGCGCGAAATTTTTCTTTTTTGACGCGCTGATATGCAGCGCGAGCAGAGCGCGCGAACGTCCTGAATCGAAACGATTTAGTGCGGCGTCGGAACAGCAGGACCGGACGGCGCGGGCGTCGCCGGCTTGCCGGGCGTCACGGGGGCCGTCGGGGCGGCCGGGCCCGATTCGAGAAACGACTTCTCGTTACGGCCATGCAGCGCCAGAAGGTTGAGACCGAGGCAGGTCAGAAAGAACAGCGCGGCGAGAATCGAGGTCGTGCGGGTGAGCGTGTCGGCGGCGCCGCGCGGCGAGAACAATCCGCCAAGGCCCGAACCGCCGCCACCCATGCCGAGCGCGCCGCCTTCGGAACGCTGAAGCAACACGGAGACGATCAGCGCGACGGCGACGAGCAGTTCGACGGCAATCAGGATGGCCTGCACGGGTACGCTCCTTCGGGGCCGAGGCCCCAATTTCAGGGGGCGCTGAATAGACTATTGCGCCCCAAGACGGAAGGGCGGGCCAAAGACCCCAGTTATATAGGGTTGTGCGGGGCGGTTTGCCCCCTCCACCGCCTTCGGCGGCCCCCCCTCCCCGTTGCGCGGGGGCGGATACTTCTTAACCCGCGGCGACGGCGGCGGCTTCGGCGATGTTGCGGGCGCGGATGATCGCGACGGTGGCGTCGATCTCGGCCAAGATGTCGGTGGTCGACTTCTCGCTGTGGAACACGTGGTTCAGGCTGAGCGCGGCATGACCCAATAGATGCATCGCGGCGTTGCGGTCGACACCCGCCTGGAGGCCCTCGACGGCCGCGAGCACCGACTCACACCATTCGACGGCGGTCTCGAACTCGGTGTCCTGGCAGCGGCGGGCGATGCCCTTGGTCAGGACGCCGATCTTGGCGAGTTCCTCGTTGTAGGAGGCCGCGCCGGGGACGTGTTCCTGCATCAGGCGCCAGAGGATCGAGATCTGGAACGCGTCGCGCTTCAGCTTCTCGGTGTTGAGCTTCTCGCGGGCCTCGCGCAGCTCCGCGTCGAGGCGGGCGGTGGTTTCCTCGGACGACAGGCGGTCCTTGGCCTTCATCTTGAGCGAGTTGGGCGGATCGAACAGCTCGACATTGGACGGCCGCGAGAAATCCTTGCGGCGGTCGGGGCCGACATATTCGCTGGTGACGACGAAGCCCTTGCGGCGCTCGACATGCGCCTCGATGCGCTGGCCGAGCAAGGCAGTCGAGAACGGCCGCAGCAGCAGATCGTCCGCGCCGGAATTCACCACCCGTGTGACGAGCGCGCCCGACTTCTCCCACGCCGTCACGATGATGACGATGAACGGGTTGAAGCCTTGGCTGCCCTGGCGCATCTCCTGGATGATCTTGCACAAAGCCCCGTCGGCGCCCTGCGCTTCGCACAATGCGAGGTCCGGCGGGCGGCGGCGGATCGCCTCGACGAAGGCATCCAGCGTCGCCACCGTCTCGATCTTGCGGAAGCCGAGCGTGAACAGGGCCGCGCGCGTGGCGGTGCGGTTCGCCGCGACGGGGTCGTAGATCAATGTCTCTGTGGAGTCGAAAAACAGACGGCCCATGTGCCCGGCACGTACCCACCAATTCGGGTAATGAGTGCCATGGGGCGCGTTAAGAAACGGTCAGAAGAGGCGGTTAAGGCGCTCCGTGGGAAGCATCTACAATTGTAATGAAGTCGGATGCCTTGAGGCTGGCGCCGCCGACGAGCGCGCCGCCGACATTCGGCAGCGCGAGGATTTCCTTCGCGTTCGACGGTTTTACAGAGCCTCCGTAAAGAATACGTAGCGGCGCGCCGAGGCAGGCGCGGATGTGCGCGTGCATTGCGGCGATGTCGGGCGACGTTGCGGTCTTGCCGGTGCCGATGGCCCAGATGGGTTCGTAGGCAACAGCCGTGTTCCCCGGCGTCGCGCCGGGCGGGACGCTGCCTTCGATCTGCGACTTGCAGATGCCGTTGGCGTGGCCGGCGTCGCGCTGCTGCTCGGTCTCGCCGATGCAGATGATGGCGATGAGGCCGGCGCGCCAGGCGGCTCTTGCCTTGGCGTGCACGATGGCGTCGGTCTCGCCGTGATACTGGCGCCGCTCGGAGTGGCCGACGATCACGGCGGTGGCGCCGGCATCGCGCAGCATCTCGGCGCTGATGTCGCCGGTGAAGGCGCCGGAGACCTCCGCATTGCAATCCTGGCCGCCGATGGCGAAGCGGTTCTTCACCTGCCACGCGGCGCGCGCGATCAACGTGGCGGGCGGGCAGATCAGGACGTCGCAGGCGGGCTTCGCCGCTTCTACATGTTTGCCCAGTGCGTCGAGCTCCGCCATTGCGGCATTGCCCAGGCCGTTCATCTTCCAATTTCCGGCGATCAACTGACGCATGCGTTCCTCAACGTAGAATTTCGACCAGCAGAACCCAGGCATTGATCACCGTCGCGATGAACGCGACGACGATGCCCGAGACCGTCCAATACAGGGCGCCGCCGTTATGCAGCAGCAGCAGGACGCCGCTGATGATAAAGGGCCAGCTGGCAAAGAAGGCCAACAAGATTCGCGGACGGCTCCGGGCATGGGCACCGGAGAATCCGCCCTGCCGCCAGGCACGAATGTGGATGACGGTCGGAATCAGCCACATCACGACCCCCGTGGAGGCGAATTCTCCGGCGAGCAACCAAGAGGGTTGCTGCGGTACCAGGGCATAGGTGCAGGCAACAAGAATGCCGGTCGGAAGCACCAGCGTTTCGGCAGCGCGACCGGAGAGGCCCGGCACGGCAATAATCCGGCTGACGTTGATCGAGATGCCGACGATCACAAGGCCGGTGAGAGCAGCGGCGGCACCCAATTCGGCCGTGAAGAAGTCGGCCCAATTCCCCATGAAAAGCCTGCCTTGCCCTAGCGCACCCCCCTCCCTATCATCCGCCACCTTTTGCCGCCAAATCAGGAATTTCATGCTTCAGTCGCTCAGAAAAATCGCGACCTCCCGGATCGCCGCGTTCGTCCTTTTCGTGCCGCTGATCATCAGCTTCGCGGTCTGGGGCATCGCCGACATCTTCCGCGGCGGCACCGACACGACGGCGTTCAGCGTCGGTCCGGTGAGCGTGCCGGCCGACCAGTTCGCGCGCGACTACCACAACGCGATCCGTAACCAGCAGACCGTGCTGACGCCGGACCAGTCGCGGCAGGTGGGCCAGCAGGTGCTGGAGAACATGATGCTGCGCATCGCGCTGGACAACCTTGTGCAGAAGCTGGGCCTGACGGCGGGCGATGCGCGGGTTCGGGCGGACATCCAGGCCAACCCCGCGTTCAAGGGGGCGCTGGGCACGTTCGACCACAACCAGTTCGTCCAGGTGATCAACCGGGCGCAGTATGGCGAAGACGAGTTCGTCGCGGTGACGCGCAAGGACAATGCGCGCGGGCAGATGCTGCATGCGACCCAGGGCGGCTATGTCATGCCGCTGGACTATGCGCGAGCGATCTTCGGCTATGTGAACGAGATCCGGGCGGCGGAATACGTGACCATCGGCAACAGCGCGGTGGGCACGGTGGCGCCGCCGTCGGATTCGGTGCTGGAGGCATATGTGAAGGCGCACCCGGACGCGTTCAGCACGCCGGAGTATCGGACCGTGAGCATCGCGGCGATCAGCGTCGACGACGTGGCGCCGTCGATCAGCGTGACCGAAAAGCAGATCGACGACGAGCTGGCGTCGCATCGCGCGGACTATGTGGTGCCCGAGAAGCGCGAAATCGAGCAGATCAATTTCCCGAACGAGGCCGACGCCAAGGCGGCCAAGGCGGCGATCGACGGCGGCAAGTCGTTCGAGGCCATCGCGTTCGAGCGCAAGCTGAAGGAAGCGGACTACAAGCTGGGCGAACTGACCGAGGCCGACCTGTCGATCGATCCGGCGCGCGCCAAGGCAGCGTTCTCGCTGCCGCTCAACACCATCAGCGACCCGATCAAGGGCGCGCTGGGCTATTCCCTGCTCAGGGTGACCAAGATCACGGCGGGCAGCGCCAAGAGCCGCGACGACATCAAGCTGGTGGTCCAGAAGCAACTGGCGGTCGCCAAGATGACCGACATCGCCAACGCCTATACCGATGCGCTGGGCGCGGGCGAGAGCGTCGCCGACGCGGCGAAGAAGGCGGGCATGAAGTACCTGCATGTCGCGGCGATCGACGCGAAGGGCCTGGCGCCGGACGGCACCAAGGTAGCGGGCGCGGAAAATCCCGACCTGCTGGCGGCGATCTTCAAGGCGGAAGTCGGCGACGACGGCGATCCGTTCCCCTCGACCGACCAGCTGCACTACTTCGCGATCAAGGTGGACGGCGTGACGCCGCCGAAGGTCAAGCCGGTCGATGCGGTGCGCGCCGAGGCGCTGGCGCGCTGGACGGCGGAGCAGACCGGCATCCAGCTGAAAGCCAAGGCGGCCGCGCTGGCGGCGAAGGCCAATGCCGACCATTCGTTGAGCGGCGTCGCGGCGTCGCTGGGCGCGGCGGTGCAGACAAGCCCTGCCCTCAATCGCGGCACCAACAGCGGATTGTTCACCGCCGCCGTGGTGAAGGCGATTTATGACGCGCCGCCGGGCGGCACGATCTTCGCGCCGGCGCCGGGCGGCTATGTTCTGGCGCGGGTGTCGGGTGTTTCGCATCCGATGCCTCCTGCGAATGACATTTCGTATTTCCAGGGCGTGCGCAGCCTGTCGGGCGAGATCGGCTCCGACATGACGATCGGCATGGCCAAGGCCCAGCAGCAGCGTGACGGCACAACCGTCAACCAGAAGCTGATCGACCAGACGGTCGTCGGTTCGGGATCAGGATCGTGAGCGACCGATGGCGACCGAACCTGAGTTTCCCGCCTTCGCGCGCGCCTACGAGTCCGGCGCGCCGCAGGTTCTCTACACCAAGCTGATCGCCGACCTGGAGACGCCGGTCTCGGCGTACTTGAAACTGGGCGAAGGGCGCGAGAACGCGTTCCTGTTCGAGAGCGTGCAAGGCGGCGAGTCGCGCGGACGCTATTCGATCATCGGATTGAAGCCGGACCTGATCTGGCGTTGCCGCGACGGCAAGGCGGAGATCAACCGCTCGGCGCGCGCGGCGGGCGGCGGCAAGTTCGAGGCGGCGGTGCATGCCGACAAGCCGTTGCAGAGTCTGCGTGCGCTGCTGGCGGAATGCCGGATGGAGCTGCCGGCGGCGGTGCCGCCGAGCGCGGTCGGAATCTACGGCTATCTCGGCTACGACATGGTGCGGCTGATCGAGAAGCTGCCGAACGTGCCGCCCGATCCGCTGGGGTTGCCGGATGCGATCCTGCTCAGGCCAACCATCGTCGCGATCTTCGACAATGTGCGCGACGAGATCCTGATCGTGACGCCGGTGTGGCCGGAGCGCGGAGTCGATGCGCGCGCGGCGTATGCGCGGGCGAGCGAGCGGTTGCAGGACACGATCGACGACCTGGAGCGCCCTGCCCCGGCTTCGCCGCCGGCGCCGGTCAATCTGCCGGCGTTCACGCAGATCGAATCCAACGTCACGCATGACGACTATCTGAAGATCGTCGAGCGGGCGAAGGAGTACATCCGCGCCGGCGACGTGTTCCAGGTGGTGCCGAGCCAGCGCTTCCGGCGCAAGTTCACCTTGCCGCCATTCTCGTTGTATCGGGCGCTCAGGCGGCTCAACCCGTCGCCGTTCCTCTACAACCTTGCCTTCCCGGGATTCTCGATCGTTGGGTCGAGTCCGGAGATTCTGGTGCGGTTGCGCGACGGCGTCGTCACCATCCGCCCGATCGCGGGGACGCGGCCACGCGGGACGACTCCGGCCGACGACAACGCGCTGGCCGAAGAGCTGATGAACGATCCCAAGGAACGGGCCGAGCACCTGATGCTCATCGACCTGGGGCGCAACGATGTGGGCCGCATCGCGCAGACCGGCGCGGTGAAAGTGACGGACAGTTTCTTCATCGAACGCTACTCGCATGTGATGCACCTCGTTTCGAATGTGGAAGGCAAGATCAGGCCGGACCTTGACGCGATCGACGCGTTGGCGGCGGGGTTGCCGGCCGGCACGCTGTCGGGCGCGCCCAAGATCCGCGCGATGGAAATCATCGACGAGTTCGAGACCGAGAAGCGCGGCGCGGTCTACGCGGGCGCGGTCGGGTACTTCGCGGCGGACGGCTCGATGGATACCTGCATCGTGCTGCGCACCGCGGTGGTGAAGGACGGCACGATGTACGTGCAGGCCGGCGGCGGCGTCGTGGCGGACAGCGTGCCGGAAGCCGAATACCAGGAGACCGTCAACAAGGCGGCGGCGCTGATGCGCGCGGCAGAAGAAGCGGTGCGCTTCGCGACCGCAAGCAAGCGCGGGCAGTAGTTCAGATCGCGGATTTCGAGGGTCGTTTTGGACGGAGTCCGGGCGCGAAGTGGAATCGCATTCTCTTCGATACTCGATCTAGCGGCGCGCGGATGCTGGACCGCATCGTATTGTTTTCGCGGTCGTGTGGTTCATCGTCTTCTCCAAAGTTGACTCGGTGTGCTCGATTTCGTGCATGCGAAAACGGCGGCGCTCTGTGGAGCGCCGCCGCGGTCTGGATGCACCTTGGGGGATTTACGAGAAATGGGGATGCGAGCGTACGCTTCAAGGGGTGCGCCGAATTTTTCTCGAAAAAATTTCTTGCGTGCGCTGCGGTGCACGCGCCCGCTAACGTATTGATCCGCTTACGGATGATTCAGAGCGCTGTCGGATAAGTCGGCGACTTATCCGACAGCTTGTTCTTTTGTTGCGGCGGAAGTTTTTTTCTTACGGCCCGAACGGGTGCACGCCGCCGTAGTTGCTGGCGGCCTGGCCGTCGCGGATCGCCTGCACGGCATCCTGATGCATCTGCTTCCAGCGATAGAGCGGCAGGCACAGCCGGGTGCTCAGATGCGAGCCGACGATCGGCGAGTATTTGCAGATGATCTGGCTGTCGGGGGCGCGGGCCTCGACCACGCCGGTGATGTTCACCTGCTGGTCGGCCTTGGGCTTGCGGTCGAGATCGGGCTCTTTGGTCGAATAGCTCATCGTGTGGCCGGCATGGTCCGTCGCAGCCGCGCCTTCGGTGAACGTGCCGCGCGCGGCGTCGGTGGTGCCGTCATCGGGCGTCGCGGCAGGTGGCGAGGCGGGTGCGGGATCGGCGGCGTCGGCGTTGAATGCCACCAGGCTGAAGGTGATTGCCGATAAGAGAAGTAGCTGCCGCATTTTCACTCCCCCGAGTGCGTGCACAAGGCTAGCAGGGCAAAGCGGGACGGGCGTTCACACTAGCGTGTGGCGGCGAGCGAGGTGCGGGCTTCCCGTTCGGTCTTGAGGCGGATGGCCTCGGCCAGCGGAATCAGGATGAAGCCGCGGGCGGCCGCCCTGGCCGTCCAGGACTTGAGCGCGGCCAGCGTGACGTCATGCGGATGGCCGATGGCGATGGCTACGCCGGTGGCGCGGGCTTTGCTCTCGAGCTCCATGAGCTGGGCGCCGACGGCGTTGGCGGTCTGCTCATCGTCGAGGAACACGTCGCGGCCGGCGCTGGCGACGCCGAAAGCGCGCGAGACGGGGACGACCTCCGTCGCCGGCGTGGTGCGGGAGTCGAAGAAGAACAGGTGGCGCTCGGCGAGTTCTTCGGCCACGGGAATAAGGGCGTCACGGTCGGCAGTGAAGCGGCTGCCCATGTGATTATTGATGCCGGTGGCGCCGGGCACGCGCGCGAGCGCGGCGGTGAGACGGGCGCGGATATCGTCCTGCGTCAGCGCCGTGGTGAGCGCGAAGGGACCGGGATTGTGGTCGCCCTCGGCCTCCATCGGCATGTGGACGAGGATCGCGTGCCCCTTGCGCAAGCCCTCGGCGGAGAGGAACGGCGTCGCCTCGGCGTAGGGAAGGAAGGAGAGCGTGACGGCGGCCGGCAGCGCGATGGCGCGATCGGTGTGCGCGAGGTCGGCGCCGAGGTCGTCGATCACGATGGCGATCTTGGGATGGGTGACGGGGGCGGCGGCAGGCTCGGGCGTCGCGGCCATGAGCCAGTCGGGGAAGGCGTGGCCCGTGACGGGATAGAGCACCTGCGGCGCGTAGTGGCTGGGCGGCGGAGGCGGTTCGACGAGGAGGCTGGCGAACGGCTCCTGCGGCGGCGCGCTGGCGTTTGCAGCGACCACGCCGGGCGGAAGGATGATCGCGAGCAGCGCGGGAATGCCGGTGACGGCCTGTGTGCCGCCGATGCCGACGGCGAAGAGGAGCAACGCGCCGAACGCGGCGTTGGCGCCGTCGAGCAGCGCGCGCGGCGGCCTTGGCACCTTGCGGCGGCGAATCGGTTTGAGCCGATACATGCGCCTGTGTATGCCCAAGGTGGGTGGTGTCAACGAGTCGGAGAAATATGAAACTCCCTCGCCCCTTTGGGGGGAGAGAGACAAAAGCGCGTGGTGTTGACTTGACACCAAAGTGGTGTCACATTGACACCATGAACCTTGACCTCCTTGCCGCGCGCTTTCGTGACGATCTGAACCGGACTGCCGGTTTGGGCGGGGCGGAGATTGCCGCGGCGGCGGAGCGGTTGCTGATGGCGGTCGATCCGGCGCTGCGCATGACCTTGCTGGAGGCGCTGTCGCAGGCGGCGCAGGAGATCGCGCATGCCCTGCCCGGCACGCAGATCGGCGTGCGCGTCGAAGGACGCGAGCCGGTGTTCGTGGTCGAGCAGCCGGCGGCGCAGCCCGATGTCTCCGACAAGGACGACAGCGACATGATCCGCATCACCCTGCGGCTGCCCGAAGCCTTGAAGGCGCGTGCCGAGACGCTGGCGGCCAAGCGGGGGCAATCGCTGAATACGTGGCTGGTCGGCGCCGTACGCGTCGCGGCCGATGGCGAACACACACCGTCCGGGGGCAAGCCCGGCAAGCGCATCAGAGGATGGCAACGATGAGCGACCGCAGCGAGATCTTTGAAACACCATCTGCCGTGAAGCTTCGCGTCGAGGTGCCGGCGGGGCGCGTGTTCGTCACCGCCGAAGCCACGGGCCAGACGCGCATCGAGCTGACGGCGCTGAGCTCCAAGGCGCGCGAGTGGGTCGCGGACGCCGAGATCTCGAAGAATGGCGACGAGATCGTGGTGTTCATCCGCCAGCCGTCGATCTTTTCCTGGGGCTTCAATCGCGGCGTGGACGTGAACATCCACGTGCCGCTGGAGAGCTGGGCTGCGATGGCGACCGGCTCGGGGCATATCGACACGGCGGGGCGGCTCGGCAAGGTGCGGGCGACGAGCGGCTCCGGCAAGATCCGGCTGGACGATTGCGGCGAAGTCTATGCGCGCACCGGCTCGGGCGAGATCACGGTGCGGCTTTGCGCCGGTTCGGTCGATGCCAAGACCGGCAGCGGACACGTCACCGTCGGCAAGGTGGGCGCGGATGCCCGCATCGAGACAGCATCGGGCGGCGCGGAGATCGACGAGGTGGGCGGCAATGCGCGCATCCACTGCGCCTCGGGACATATCGAGGTGGGACAGTCGGGCGACAGCCTGGACGCGCATGCGGCTTCGGGCAGCATTCGGGTGCGGTGCGCCGATCACGGACGCGTGCGGGCGCGGACCCATTCGGGCAGCGTGAAGGTGGGCGTGCCGAACGGCACCGCCGCCCTGCTGGATGTGAGCACGATGAGCGGACGGGTGGATTCGGAACTGCGGCCGAGCGACGTGCCGGGGAGCGAGGAGAAGCGCGTGGAGCTGACCCTCAGCACGATGAGCGGCAATGTGACGGTGGCGCGGGTGTAATCGCCTTCTTTGTCATGGCCCGCAACAGCGGGCCATCCAGTTGGTGTGTCGCGAACCTTGCAGCTATGCGCGGGAACTCACCTGGATGGCCCGCTGTTGCGGGCCATGACAGTTCTGGATGGAGTCGCGCTTAACTGTTGGCGAAGTCCGAGACGATGCGGACGAAATCTTCCGTCGCTTCGACCGATGGGATATGGCCAATGTTCTTCAGCACCACCAGCTTCGAATCCGGGATCAGTGTGGCAGCGTCTTCGCCGCAGTCGAGCGGGATGAGCTCGTCGCTGTCGCCCCACAGCAGCAGCGTGGGGACGGCGATGGATTTCAGCTCGTCGCGGGTCGGATCGCCGCCGCGCAGGCCGCTGTCGCGGGCAATGGCCAGGCGGGTGGAATCGTTGACGGTGCGGCGCTCGGGCGGCATCGCGTCGGCCGCGGCCTGCCATTCGGGATCAACGAAGCCCTTGGCATCGGGGCCGGGGAATTTCTTCACGCAGACGGCGGCGCCGATCAGCGCGAGCCTGGCGATCGGCGGCTGCTCCAGCCGGGCGGCGTGCACGGCATAGGCCGCGACGTGCCAGCCGCCGAAGGATTCGCCGACCAGCGTGATGTTGGTGAGCTTGAGCGCGCGCATGAATTCGCCCAGGTGCTCGACCAGCGTCTGCGTGGTGTAGAGCATGTGCGGCTGCTCGGACGGATCGAAGCCGATGACCTGGAGCGCGATGACGCGGTTGCGTTTGGCCAGGCCGGGGATGACGGGCGCCCACTCGAACGGGGCGGAGCCCGAGAAGCCGTGGACCAGGACGATGGGATCGCCCTGCCCTTTTTCCCAGTAGCGGATGCGGTGGCCGAGGATGGTGATGTCCTTCGGCGGCGGCATGTCGAGGATGAGGGTCTTGGGCATGCGGCGCAGTATTCTGCCGGCGGTGGGATGAGACAAGGGTGCGCCGACCACTCAACAACTGTCATGGCCCGCGACTGCGGGCCACCCAGGTGACGTCTTGTGTGTCCTTGCGAGGTTCGCGGCGCACCAACTGGGTGGCCCGCAGTCGCGGGCCATGACAACTTATTTTTGCTGTCAGCTTTGCAGACGTCAGCGCACCGTCAGGACTTCGATTTCCAGCGGCGGTTTGCGGTTGGGGACTTCCACGGTTTCGCCTTCGCGGGCGCCCATGAGGGCGTCGGCGATGGGACTGACGTACGAGATGCGGCCGTGCGAGGGGTCGGCTTCGTCTTCGCCGACGATCTCCCAGGTTTCGGGCGGGCCGTCGTGGCGGCGGATGGTGACTTCGGAGCCGAAGGCGACTTCCTTGTCGCGCTCGTTGTGCTCAACGAGGCGGGCGCTGGCGCGGCGCTGGGTCCAGTAGCGCAGATCGCGCAGCAGGCGGGCCTTCTCGTCCTCGGCCGGATCGGCGGAGACGGCTTCGTTCAGCTCGAACAGCTTCTGCTCGATGAGGCGCAGGCCCCGCGGGGTGACGAGGTTGGGATGCTCGCTGACGGCGAGCTCCGGCGGCGCGTCGGGCGGCAGGTCATCCTGCTCTTTGACGAAAGCACGGCTCATGATCAGCCTCCTGAATAACCGCCGATGATCGGGAGGATCTCGCCGGTAATGTAGCTGGAGCATTGCGGGGACGCGAGGAAGACGTAGGCGGGCGCGATCTCTTCCGGCTGCGCCGGGCGCTTCATCGGCGTGTCGTGGCCGAACTTTGCCACGGCCTTCGTCTGCTTGTCGGCCGGGTTGAGCGGTGTCCACACGGGGCCGGGCGCCACGGCGTTCACGCGAATGCCGCGCGGCACGAGATTCGTGGCGAGCGAGCGGGTGAAAGCGTGGATGCCGCCCTTGGTCAGCGAATAGTCAAGCAGGTCCTTGTTGCCCATGAGGCCCGTGACCGAGCCGGTGTTCACGATGGCGCTGCCCGGCTTCATGTGCGGGATCGCGAACTTCGCCATGTGGAAATAGCCGTAGAGGTTGGTCTTCAGCGTGCGGTCGAAGTGCTCTTCAGTCAGGTCCTCGATGCGATAGGTGTGGATCTGGAAGGCGGCGTTGTTCACCAGGACGTCGAGCTTACCAAAGGTGCGCACGACGCGGTCGACCGCCTTCTCGCAGAAGCGGGGCTTGGTGACGTCGCCGGCGATGAGGAGGCACTTGCGGCCTTCGGCTTCGATGGCGCGCCTGGTTTCATCGGCATCGGCGTGTTCGTCGAGATAGAGGACGGCGACGTCGGCACCTTCGCGCGCGAACAGCACCGCGACGGCGCGGCCGATGCCGCTGTCGCCGCCGGTGACGATGGCGACCTTGTCCTTCAGCTTGCCGGAGCCGCGGTAGAACGGCGCGTCGTACATCGGCGCCGGATTGAGCGCGAACTCGTGGCCCGGCTTGGGCTGATGCTGGCGCGGCAGCGGCGGCGCGGGATAGCGGCGCGCGCCCGCCTGCATCGCCTTCTTCGATTCGCGATGCGGATGGGCCTTGTCGGCGCGCGCGACCTGACGCTGGATGGCGCGCTGCGCGGAGCGGGTGGGCGAGACTTTGCGGGCCCTCATGGTGCTGTTTTCCAAAGGTGCGAACCTTGGAAACAGCGGGAGCGATGCTTTGTTCCGCTTACTTGATCGCGTCGCGCAGGAGTTCCAGGGCCGCTTTTGTGAAGGCGATCATGTTGGCGACGCGGTCGGGACTGGCGGTTTCGACGGTGATGGCGAACTTGAGTGGACCGTCGAGCGCGATGCAGGTGTGGCCGGCGGCGTCGCCATACGGATTGCCGGTGGGTCCGGCTGCGCCGGTCTCGGAGAGGCCCCAGGTGGTGTTGAAGCGCTCGCGCGAGGTGCGGGCGAGGAGTTGGGCGTAGGGCTCGGAGGCGGAGCGCATGCCGGCGACGGATTCGCGCGGCAGGTCCATCAGCAGCACGCGGGCCTTGGCGGTGTAGACGACGGCCCCGCCGAGGAAATAGGCCGAGGCGCCGGGGACGGCGAGCAGCATGGCGGAGAGAAGGCCGCCGCTGGAGGACTCGGCGATGGAGATCGTTTCCTTGCGGTCCTTGAGACGCTGGCCGACCTGTTCGGCGAGTGGAAGAAGTTCGTGCATGCGTTGCCCCGGATGTTCCCGGGAGCAGCATAAGGCGGCGCGTCAGCCCGGCAAGGCGTAGGCGAGGACGGCCAAGACCAGGGGAACAAGCAGGACCAGACTCATTTCGAGGCTTACGCGTTCTGCGGCATTGGCGGGCGATGGCTTCGTGGCGGCACGCACGGCGACGGTCTCGTCGCCCGCGCCATACCAGTTCCAGCGATCGGCATTGGTGAAGAAGGTACGCATGGTGAAATCTCCTGCCCCTCCAAGATAAGCAGCCGGAACCGGGAGTTCCATAAAGACCGCATATAGAGTTGCACTTGGCTTTGCGGGCGATCAGCATTAACGCTCGTTTGCTGAATTGCCGCAGGGCTGGAACTCTCCGCAGATGCCGTCGCCAACCACCACTCATCGCGTGCGCGCGCGTTCGGACGCGGCGGTGCTGCGCCAGCCGGCGCCGTTTCCGTTCGTTCCGCTGACGCTGGACGATGCGCTGGAAGCGGTGGGCGTTGTCTCGCGGACGCGGCGGGCGCCTGTGCGGGCGCGGCGCGGGCTGCTGTGGCAGTGGTTTGCGTTCGAGGCGACTTGGGCTGCGGCGATCAATGCCGCGCTGAGCATGCCGGTGCTGTTGGCGGCGATGACGATGACGGCGGCGGGCATGTCGTTCGCCGTCGCGACGGGCTTCGCGCCGTATGTGTACCGCGCGCTGAACGATGGCTTGCCGTGGGCGGCGATGACGCTGCTCGTGGTCGCGCTGTTCAAGGCGGGGCACGCGTGGGCCGATCGCAAGGCGCTCGGCTCGACGCGGCTGCTGGGCTATGCGCTGGCGATGGGGTTGGCGGCGGTCGGGCTCTGGATGGTCGTGATGCTCGGCTATGCGAGCGTGGTGCCGTTCATGTTCAAGCCGGTGCTGTGGCTGGCGGGCGGCGAGGCGACGGCGCGCGTGACGGAAGCCAACGCGGCGATGCTGGGGTATTTCGAGCCGGCGGTGATCGGCGGCGCGGCGCTGTTGCTGTCGGCGCGGGGTGCGAAGACGAGTGCGCTGCGGCGCGCACCGCTGGCGAGGCGGCGGATCGCGTTCGGCGGGATGGTGCTGGGGCTGATCGCGGTGCTGTTGAGCGGCTGGGCGGCGTACCGGCATTCGACCGGGGCGGATGCACGCGACGGACTGGCATTCGCGATCGGCGGCGAGACCTTGAGCGGCCGCGACGTGGCTTACGGCTCGATGTTCGCGCCGGGCGTGCCGTGCCATGTGTCGAGCCTGTTCGGCTATCGCACCGATCCGGTGCTGAAGGACCAGACCAAGCTGCACCAGGGCATCGACGTGGCGGTGAAGCGCGGCACGCCGATCGTCGCGATGGCGGACGGGCGCGTGATGTTTGCGGATTTCGATCCGGGGCTGGGGAATTTCGTGGCGCTGCACACGGCAAAGCTCACGATCATCAACGGGCACATGGAGAGCGTTGCGGTGCATGCTGGCGATGTGGTGCACAAGGGCGACCTGATCGGGTTCGTGGGCAGCACGGGCAAGTCGACGGGGCCGCACGTGCATCTGCAGCTTTGCCCGGGTGGGCATATGAACGGCGGGCACCTGGTGTGCGGCGGCGCGACCAATCCGTACGAGAACTGGCCGACCCTGTCGGCGCTGGCGCAGATGTCCTGCGTGGACGGGCCGCGGACGTTCTAGTGCGGTGCAGCCCTCGCCCTTCGACAAGCTCAGGGTGAGGGTTAGATAAGGGACCTCATCCTGAGCTTGTCGAAGAGCACCGCCCTTGCCTTCCCTAACGGCGAATCTTCACACTCCACGCAAACGGGGAGCGCGTGATGGATCTCAGCTGGAGCGAGGCGGACCTTCGGTTTCGCGATGAGGTGCGCGGCTTCCTGGACAAGGAGCTGACGCCCGATCTGCGCAAGGCGGGGAAGTCGCTGACATCGGTCTATGCCGATTACGACGTCACGATGAAGTGGCACCACATTCTCTACAAGAAGGGCTGGGTCGCGCCCGCGTGGCCGAAGGAATATGGCGGCACCGGGTGGAACGTGGTGCAGCGCTTCATCTGGGCGAGCGAGACCGCCGCGGCAGGCGCGCCGCCGCTGTCGCCGATGGGGCTGGGCATGTGCGGGCCGGTGATCATCGGGCACGGGACGCCGGCGCAGAAGGCGCACTACCTGCCGCGCATGCTGTCGGGCGAGGATTTCTGGTGCCAGGGGTATTCCGAGCCGGGATCGGGGTCGGACCTGGCGTCGCTCCAGATGAGCGCGAAGGATGCGGGCGATCACTTTGTCTGCAACGGGCACAAGATCTGGACCACGCATGCGCATCTGGCGAACTGGATCTTCTGCCTGGTGCGGACGTCGAAGGAGGATATCCCACAGCGGGGCATCACGTTCCTGCTGATCGACATGAAGGCGCCGGGCGTGACGGTGAAGCCGATCGTGTTCGCGAGCGGCGAAGCGGTGCAGAACGAGGTGTTCTTCACCGACGTGAAGGTGCCCAAGGCCAATGTGGTCGGGAAGATCGGCGATGGGTGGACGGTCGCGAAGTACCTGATGCTGTTCGAGCGGGGCGGCGGGACGAGCGCACCGTCGCATCGCGTGCGGCTGTCGCGCATTCGCGAGATCGCGAAGGCCGAGGGCAATGACGATCCGGAGTTCGCGGCGAAGGTGGCGGATGCGGCGATCCAGGTGGAGGCGATGGGCGCGGTGGAGCTGCGCACCATGTCGGCGTTGAGCTCGGGCCAGGCGCCGGGGCCGGAGAGCTCGATGCTGAAGATGGTGTCGACCGACCTGTCGCAGCGGCTGACGGAATTGGCGCTGGAGGCGGTGGGCTACTACGCGATGCCGTTCCAGCCATTCACGGTGGCGACCGGCGGGCCGACTCCGGGCTTCCATCGGCTATCGAACCAGGAGCCCGTGGGACCGGAGTATTCCTGGCCCGTGACGGCGAAGTACCTGAACGACCGCGCGGGCTCGATCTACGCCGGGACAAACGAGGTGCAGCGGAATATCCTCGCGAAGGCCGTGCTGGGGTTGTGACGTTCTCAACTCGTCACGGCCCGCGAAAGCGGGCCGCCCAGTTGACGTCGCCCTCCCGTCGCCGGTTACGCTTCACGCCCACCTGGATGGCCCGCTGTTGCGGGCCATGACACCGACTTTCTTGAGAGAGTGAGACAACCATGGACCTGATGCTCAAGGACAAGGTCGTGTTCATCGCCGGCGGAAGCCGCGGGATCGGGCTGGGGATCGTCGAGACGCTGCTGAAGGAAGGCGCGAAGGTCGCGATGACAGCGCGTGGGGCCGAGGCGTTGAAGGCGACGCATGACCGGCTGGCGGCGGCGTATGGCAAGGACCGGCTGTGGTCGATGCCGGGCGACATGCGCGACACGGCGACGATCGAAGCGGCGTTGAACGCGGTGGAGCGAGACTTCGGGCCGCTGTGGGGCGCGGTGGCGAATGTCGGGCTGTTCAACTCGCCGCCCGGGTTCGAGGTCGAGGACGCGAACTGGGATGCGGCGCTGACGCAGAACCTGGATTCATCCTTTCGGCTGGCGCGGGCGGCTCTGCGGCGGATGACGCCGCGCAAGGAAGGATCGTTCGTGTTCATCTCGTCCATCGCGGGGCTGGGCGCGCTGGGGACGACGCTGACCTACGGGACGTCGAAGGCGGCGATGAACCATCTGTCGAAGGAACTGGCGAAGCTGGTGGGCGCGAGCGGCGTGCGCGTGAACACCATCGCCCCGGGCAACATCATCTTTCCGGGCGGGACGTGGGAAGCGAACTCGACCGGGCCGCGCAAGGATTCGTGGGCGCGATGGATCAAGCGCGAGGTGCCGTTGCAGCGCTATGGCAAGCCGGAGGAGATAGGTTCGGCGGTGGCGTTCCTCTTGAGCCCGCAGGCGAGTTTCATCACCGGCGCGGTGCTGCCCGTGGATGGCGGACAAACGCGGTGAGCGCGAAGACCAAGGTCGCGGGTTCGTACAGCAAGAACGTGCTGGCGCTGATCGCATTCATTGAAAAGAAGCCGGACACGAAAGAGGTGAAGGCGAGCCCGAATGCCTCCATGTACAAGGTCGCGGACAAGATCTTCGCTATCCTGTCGAAGAAGACGGGATACGTGGTGCTGAAGTCGCCGCCGGAATCGGTGCCGATGCTGAAGGAGATGTATCGCGGCGTCGGGCACAAGACGCATCTGGACCAGCGGCACTGGATTGCGGTTGAGACAGACGCGGACGTGCCGATGAAGGAAGTGCAGCGGCTGGTGACGGTGTCCTACGACCTGGTGCGCGCTGGCGCGGAGAAGCCGGCGAAGCGTAAGGCGAAGAAGATCGTGACGAAGGCGCGAGGCTAGGCGCATGCCGAAGCGATATGCCATCGGCCGCTCGCCCGCCAGCGACATCGTCCTGGACGATCCATCCGTGTCGGCGCGACATGCGTTCCTCGTGACCGGGGACGACGTGACTTTCGAGTTGATCGACGTGGGCTCCTCGAACGGGGTCTTCCTGCTTCGGGACGGGCAGTATGCCGCCATACGGTTCGAAAGGGTCGGCCTTGCCGACCAGATCGCCATCGGCACGGTCAAGGCAAGTGTCGCCGAGCTTCTCGCCCAGGTGGGCGTCCATCCGGAGGTCTTCGTCAGCTACAGCCGGGAAGATGCGGATCGTTCGCGAACCATCGCCGACTATCTCTCCAACCACGGTCTTCGCGTGTGGCGGGACAATCAGCTGAAGATCGCCAAGGCCTACGATGAGCAGTTGGAAGAGCAACTCAAGGCGGCGAAGTCGATCCTGGTTCTGTGGTCGCAGCACTCCGTCAAGTCGCAATGGGTTCGTGCCGAGGCGGGCGTTGGACTGGACCGCGGCGTCCTGATCCCGACCTTCATCGAGCCGGTGGAGCCGCCCCTCTTGTTCCGCTCCATTCAAGCCCACTTCGTGACGGACTGGGATTCGGAGGAACGGCTGCAGGCGCAGCTCGCCGAGCTCGCGCAGAAAATCGACGTGTTCCTGGGAATCACGCGCTCCGCGCTAGACAGCGCGCCCAGACCGCCCGTTCCACGCATCGACAACAACACAGGCCACTGAGTTGCCGACGATGTTGGTGCCGCTGCGGCCCATGTCGAGGAGATGGTCGACGGCCAGCACAAGCAACAGGCCGGCTTCGGGGAGCTTGAAGTAGGGAAGCGCGGCGGCAATCACCACCAGCGAGGCGCGCGGGACGCCGGCCATGCCCTTTGAGGTGATCATCATCAGGAGGAGCAACGTGATCTGCTGGCCCCAGGTGAGGTCGATGCCGTAGGCCTGCGCGATGAACAGCGTCGCGAAGGTGCAATACATCATCGAGCCGTCGAGGTTGAAGGAATAGCCGAGGGGGAGCACGAAGCTGACGACCTGTTTCGGCAGTCCGATGGATTGCAGGTTCTCGAGCAGCTTGGGATAGGCCGCCTCGGAGCTGGCGGTGGAGAAGGCGAGCAGAACTGGCTCGCGCACGGCCTTGAGCAGATCGCCGACGCGGCCGCGGATCAGCGCGGCAACGGCGAGCAGCAGCACCCACAACACCAGCATGGCGAAATAGAAGCCGCCGACAAACTTGGCATAGGTGACGAGGATGCCGGCGCCCTGGGTGGCGACCGTGGAAGCGAGCGCGGCGAAGACCACCAGCGGCGCGAGGTACATCACGTAGCCCGTGATCTTGAGCATCACGGTGACGACCTGCTCCATCAGGGTGAGGATGGCGGGCGCCCGGTTCTCCGTCGCGGCGATCGCGGTGCCGACGAAGCAGGAGAACACGACGATCTGGAGGATCTCGTTGTTGGCCATCGCCTCGACGATGGATTTGGGGACGAGGTGCTCGACGAAATCCTTGAGATTGAGCGCGGTCGCGGCGGGCGCGGCGCCTTCGGTGCCGGTCGGGAGCGCGAGGCCCGTGCCGGGCTGGAACAGGTGGACGAACAGGAGGCCGAGGCCGAGCGAAACCAGCGAGGCCAGGATGAACCAGGCAATGGAACGGGCGCCGACACGGCCGATGGCGGCGGCGTCTTCCATGTGCGCAATGCCGACGACGAGGGTCGAGAACACCAGCGGCGCGATGATCATCTTGATCAGGCGCAGGAAGACGCTGGTGATGAGGCCGAGGATGTCGGCGAGGGATTTGAGCTGGTCGGCACCGAGCGCGCTGTGGGCGATGAGGCCGGCGGCGATGCCGAGGATCATCGCGGCGACGAGGAGAATCGTGAATGTGCGGTTCAAAGCGCCCTGCCCCGGTTTTGCGCGGGCATCGGGCAGGATTCAGGCTGGCGGCGCAAGGCCGATCTTTTTCATGGCCCGTGTGAACAGATTTACGGTGCTCGCGTGGAGCATGTCGCCGGTTTCCTTCGGCGCGCGGCCGGCGCAGGCGCGGGCGTAAGTGCCTTCGAGGATGGCGCCGAGCTTGTAGCAGGCGAGGACTTCGTACCAATCCGCATGCGAGACGTCGCGGCCGGTTTGCTTTGCGTAACGCTGTATGATTTCGGCGCGGGTGGGAAAACCCGTCCAGGACCCGTGCACGGGGCCGGTTTCCGCGCCGTCTTCGGGCCAGGACGACAGCACCCAGCCGAGGTCGATCATCGGATCGCCGAGAGTAGTGAGCTCCCAGTCGACCATCGCGGTCATGCGGGGCGTGTTGCGGTCGAACAGGACGTTTCCGAAATGGAAGTCGCCGTGGATGATGCCGGGCTTGAAGGTCGGCGGACGGTGGGCGTTGAGCCAGGCACCGACTTCGTCGACTCCGGGGATGCCGGACATGCCGGGCCAGCCGGCGAACTCGGCGTAGGATTCGAGCTGTGACTTCCAGCGGCCGACCTGGCGTTCGAGGAAGTTGTCGAGTTTGCCGAGCGTCTGGAGGCCCTTGGCGGCATAGTCGACCTTCGACAGCGCGGCGATGGCGTCGACCATCTCCAGGCCCATCGTGTGGCGGGCTTTCGGATCGTTGGCATAGAGCGGCGGCATTTCCTCGCGCGGAGTGAAGCCTTCGATCGGCTCCATCAGGTAGAAGCTCGCGCCAAGCACGGTTTCGTCGGGGCAGGCGGAGATGAGGTCGGGGTGCGGGACGGGCTCACCTTTCAGCGCGGCGAGGACGCGGGCTTCGCGGCGCATGGTCTCGTTGGAGTTGGCGCGCAGGTGCTTGGGCGGGCGGCGCAGGACATAAGTGCGGCCTGCGCGGATGAATTTCAGCAGGATGTTCTGGGTGCCGCCGCCGAGGAGATGCGCGTCCTCGATGGGGCCGTGGCCGAGGGATTGCGTGTCCATCCAGGCGCGCAGCGCGTCGATGGAGAGGAAGGTCTGCCAGTCGGTGTCGCCGCGTGCGGCATAGGTGTTCTGTTCGGCCATGCCGCGATGTTCGCGGTTCTTGGCAGGCTAGGCAATCTGTCGATGGGGTGGCCGTCCCGCCTTCGCTGCGCTTCGGCGCGGCAAGCAACCTGCCGTTGCGGCACGGTGGCAGAGGAATTTTCGCGGTGGCAGGATTGGCGCATGGACCTCGACATGCTTCGGAAGAAATACCGGGACGATGGCGTCGTGCTGTTGCGCGGCGCGCTGGACAACGCGGCGCTGGCGGATGCGCTGGCGGCGTATGAGTGGAGCCTCGCCAATCCGGGACCGGCGGCGAGCCGCATAAGGCAGCATGGTGACGCGCTGTTCTACCAGGATCTCTACAATCCGGGCTGCAATGCCGCATACAAGCCGATGCTGGAGCGCTCGCCGCTCACCAAGGCGATTGCCGATATCTGGCAGACGCCGGATGTGTGGTTCATGTACGAACAGGTGTTCCTGAAGGAAGGCGGCGAGAGCCGGCGCACGCCGTGGCACCAGGACTCGTCGTATCTCGCGGTCGATGGCGACGATCTGGCGGTGGCGTGGATCACGTTCGATGCGGTGGGTGTAGAGGACTCGCTGGAGTTCGTGCGCGGGTCGCATCGCGGCGTTCTGTACAACGGATCGAGCTTTGCGCTGGACGACGACACCGCGCCGCTGCATGCGGGCGATGCCCTGCCCCGCCTGCCGGACATTGAGGCGGAGCGCGATCGGTTCGACATCGTGTCGTTCGGCGTGGAGCCGGGTGACGTGGTGCTGTTCCATCCCAAGATGCTGCATGGCGGCGCGCCGACGCATCCGGGTGGGCGGCGGCGAACGCTCACGCTACGCTATTTCGGGCGCAATTGCCGGTACGATGTGCGTCCGGGACCGGCGGGGCCACGGCTGTCGCAGGGGCACGGGCTGAAGCATGGCGACCTGCTGCGCGATCCGGGGTTCTTGAAGCTGGCCTAACTCGCTCTAGCATGCCGCCCGATCGCAACATTCGGGGGCTTCATGTCACTTTCCGATCTGGCATCGCTCGGCACCTTCCTCAGCGGCATTGCCGTGATCTTGTCGTTCGTCTTTCTGGCGCTGCAACTGCGGCAGGGCAACATCAACCAGCGCGCCCTGATCCAGACAGGACGCAACAGCCGCGTCATCGACGTCGTCTACAGGCGGATCGACCCGCATCTGGCGGAGCTCTCCTCGCGGGGAGACAGGGGCGATACGGCGATGTCACCGGACGATGTGCGGTCGTATCTGCGCATGAACTACGCGACGCTGCTGAACTTTGAAGACACCTATCTGCAAGACCGCCTGGGAACCATCGATCCTGATGCGTGGAAGACCTCGTCCATGCGCCTGAAACACCTCATGGCGGCACCGGGATTCCGCATCTCATGGAAGAAATGGCGATCCAACTTTCCGGGCGCATTCGGCGAGGTCGTCGACCAACTTGTCGCGGAAGCGCGACGCTCTCCCTGGGAAGAGGAAGCTGCGAGCTGGGCTTCGGATGTTGCCGAGGAGTTGAAGCTCAGCGCGAAGTGATCTGCCGCCTCTAGATCTTCTGGCCCATCACCCGGCTCAAGGGATCGCCGTGCTTGAGCGCGCCGTAGACCGAAGCAAGGGCAGCGTCGTTGCCTTCCTGGGCGCCGACGTTGTCGCGCGGGCGGCCGTCGAACACGACGTTCGGACCCATGAAGCGCAGCGATACCGTGCGCCGGCGCATGCCGGGCACGGTGCCGGCGCCGCCATGCAGCATGCCGAGATGGAAGACGATGAGATCGCCGGGGTTCACGTCCCAGGCGAGGATGTCGAAGTCTCCGCGCTGCTTCTGGATGTCGGGCAGCCGCGGCAGTTTGGAGTCCTTGTAGAGCGGCGCCGTGTCGTCATGCGCCGCGAAGGCCGAGCCGTTGTAGAGCGTGCCCTTGTGCGAGCCACGGACGAATTCCAGGCAGTGCTCGCGCGGCAGCGGGTCGAGCGATACCCAGCAGGCGACGAGCTGCGAGCCCATCATGCGCAGATAAGACGTGTCCTGGTGCCACGGTGTGCGGCGGGAGAAGCCGTTCTCCTTCAGGAACAGTTGTTCGCCCATGTACCAGAGGTCCGGTTCGCCGAAGAGAGCCGCCACCATCGCGTCGATTCCGGTTTCGCGCACCATCGGCAGCATGCGCTGGCCGGTGTCTTCGAAGAACGTGGCGTTTTCGGACGGGTAGAAGTTGACGGCTTTCGGCGATGGATGCGCGACGCTGTACGCGAACTCCTTCTCAATCAGCGCCAGATCGTTCGGTCCGAGTGCGCCCTTGAGAAACACCACGCCGTCATCGTCCAACGTCCGCGCCGCGGCCGCCCAGTCGCGGGCCGGCATGCTCGCCAGGGTTCGCCGTTCTGCGCTCATGCTTCCTCCCACCGACAGGTTCCTCAGCCGAAGTCCGGTCCGAAGCGGATGTTGTCCTTGTCCAGGCCCTTGGTGACCACTTCGAGGCCGCCGACCTTGATCATCCATTCGAGCCGGTGATCGCGATATTCGCGCTTGAAGAGGCCCTGCTCTACCATCCTCGCGACATCCGTCATCTGCATGCCGCCGCCGGAGAGCATGTCGGTGATGTCCTTCACGGTGGCGGCCACGCTGGGGCGCGCGTTCACGCGCTGCATCCACGCCGCGAGCTTCGTGCCTTCGGGTACGGTGTTGCCGTGGCCGCGGCTGCCGTTGAGATAGGGCACGACGGCGAGATCGCCCCAGCCGAAATAGTCGCCGTTGAACCATTCGCGGTCGCCGAGCTGTTTCTCCAGCCAACGGTAATAGCCCTGCGTCTGCTCGGCGGCGCGCTTCTCGATCTTTTCTGCGAGAGCGCCTTCGGCACGGCGGAAGGCGCGGATTTCGCCCAGGCCCCAATTGATCGGCTCGTAGTGCGTGTCCATCACCTCTTCGAGCATGCGCACGCGGGCGCGTTCGGCCGGCGATTTCGGCAGCATCGGCGGCGTGGGCCATTTGTCCTCGATGTATTCGAGGATGATGGTGGAATCGAACACCATCGTGTCGCCGTCGATCAGCGCCGGCACTTCCGCGCGCGGATTGGCGGCGACGAACTCGCCGGCCGCGCCGCCTGCGCCGATCCCCTGCGGCATCGGCGGTTCGAACGGCACGCCTTTCTCGCGCAGCGAGATCTTCACCTTCTGGGCATAGGGCGAGAACGGATGATCGTAGAGGCGGAGCATGGTGGGTCCTTCGCTTGAAGTTGGAGTTGTCAGGCGGCGCGCACGGCTTTCAGGCTGACGCCGGGCGGCAATGGCATGGTGTCGGGGATCATGTAGTCGCCGGCGCCGAGATCGCAGGTGGGGTCGACGCGGTACTTGTCGAAGTCGCGCTCGCCGGCGTCATACAGCACGATATCGTCGATGCAGAAATTGCCGGTGAACCCGCGCGATGGCTTAGAGAGCATCGCGTAGGCGGCATCGGCCATGATGTCGACGGTGCGGCAGCGGCGCAGGCCCTCCTGGCCGGAGACCGCGAACTCGATCGCGGCGGTGGCGATGCCGGTGCGCGGCCACAGCGAGTTGAAGGCGATGCCGTCCTTGCGGAATTCCTCCGCCATGCCGGCCGTGCACATCGCCATGACGAGCTTGGCAGAGGTGTAGGCGACGTGGCGGCCGAGATACTTCGTGTTGATGTCGAGCGGCGGCGACATGTTCAGGACGTGCGGGTTCGCGGCCTTCTTCAGGTAGGGGATGCAGGCCTTGGAGGTGAGGAAGGTGCCCCGCGCCGTGATCTGGTGCATCAGATCGTATTTCTTCATGTCGGTTTCGAGCGTGCCGGTGAGGCTGATCGCCGAGGCGTTGTTGAGGCAGATGTCGATGCCGCCGAAGGTCTGCGCCGTTTTATCAACCGCCTCGAACACCTGCGCGTCGTTGCGCACGTCGACGACGAGGGGCAGCGCCTTGCCGCCGGCTTTCTCGATCTCTTCCGCCTTTCCAGCACAGTGGGATCCGAAGCTTGGAATTCACGTGACTTGAAGTCGCGGC
>JADMIO011417985.1_pt1 | contig 44826 bp, 64 predicted proteins | sample 8958161 | NCBI WGS metagenome assembly JADMIO01 (sample SAMN16585339, study PRJNA669376) | soil metagenome | isolation source: Crop rotation soil | place: USA: Cullars Rotation, Alabama | collected 2011
TCGTCAACCAGGGCGGACCCCAGTCCAACGGGCTCGACGCGAACACGAGCGCACTGCAGCAGAACACGGCCGCGCTGAACCAGTGGACCGACAACTTCGCCAGCTTCAACCGGGGCGGGATTCCGGGCGGCCTGAGCAAGTACGACATCCAGCGGCTTGCGCGTCAGCGCGCTCTCGGCATGATAGGATAGGACATGGCGACCAAGGCGCGCCTTGACGTGGTGCGGTACCAGATGACCGAGCCGCCGTTCCACGTACTGCGGCACGCGCGCGATATCACGACGCCGCCGGTCAAGAACAACGTCTACCAGTGGGGCCAGACCGGGACGTTTACCCTCCAGCCGCTAAACCTCACCACCGATTTCCACGAGACCGCGGGCTGGGAGGCCATCAAGTTCCGCCTGTCCGACTGCGTCTACGATCCGGACTGGTGGACGGAGGTGCCGAACCTCGTCAGCCCCGATCGCGGCGGGCCGGCCGACTACTTCCTGCACCTCATCGTCAAGAAGGCCCACTGGAACCCCAAGAACAATCCGAACCTCCTGGACACGCTCGCCGACATCGGCGGGATGGCCGTCGTGTTCGCCATCAACTACGAGAGCTCGAATGGCGTCTCTGTGCTCCGAAGCGCCGCCGCACTCCCGGCGAACCAGGGATACTGTCTCCGATTCCGCATCGACGGCCGGCCGAATACGGCCCGCGCCGCGATCCTGGATTTCGCACACGGCGAGTACATCACACGGCTGAACACCTATGGCGAAGCGCAGCTCTGGCAGTCGCCCGACATGGTGAACTACAGCTACGTTTACTCGTGGAAGTGGGCGCATCCCGAGCAGGTGCACGGGCGCTCACACCGGCTCCTCATCTATCCGCACGCTCGCAATAAGATCGAGTTCCAGTCCTCGACCGGTGGCTGGGAGCTCGCGCGGATTGGGCGCTGGGCGATTACGTCGAACCTTCTCGGCACCCCGGGCGCCGGCCTCTACGAGGTCCCCGGCGAGCTCCTGCTGGCCGCCGATGGCAAGACTCCCATCATCACGCAGGCGGCGCCGTGGTCGCTCAGGGTCAGCCGGGAGTTTCGGCCTATGATCCAGGTGAGCCGGATCGCCTTCGCCAACGGTTCAGCCTATCCCGCGCAGCTCTGGGATAGCCCCATCTCGGTCACGGGCCGGATCGGGCTGCCGTTCGCGCCCCTGGCAGGCATTTCGAGCAACATCGAGGCCGACGCGAACGGTTGCAGCGGGCGTTGGACGGTGATCAACGCGGACACGGGCGCTCCCTGGGAGAGCGACGGCGAGAGCAAGCGGATGCAGTTCACCGTCGCCATGCAGGGGATCGGCGACATTGCCGGACCGGGACTGGGCAGCTCGCGGACGCCCGAGATATACAACTACAGTATCGACAAGCACGCCTTCTTCTTCGCGACGCCGCGTCAGACGCTACTGACGCCCGTCAGGAGTGTGACGTTCGACAGCGGCGATAGTCCGGAAGCCGAGCGACTGTCGGTCTCGATCTTTAACCCGGTCGCGTATCAGATCTACAAGCACCGCGCCGACATCCCGCTCGAGATCGGAGACGACGAGACACAACTGCTCTACTTCGAGGGCAACGCGTTTGAAGTGGAGGCGACCGCCTGCCCGGCGCAAACGCCCAACGGTCTCCATATCCAGGCATCAGGGATGGCGGACAACCTGGTCCGCACCTGCTGGAGCGACGCCGCGCCGGACTTCGGAGTCGACACCCATGACCCGAACCACCAGGGCTGGCTTGTCGCAGACGTCATCCGGCAGTGCTTCGAGAGCGCGGGTGAGAACCCCAATGACGTGGTCATCGAGGAGGAGGAGCGGTACCTGAAGGGCTTCCGCCTCTGGAATGCGCCTGCCGGCGGAGGCACACGGGGCGAGGGATCGGGGCTCGGTGGAGGCCACGATACCAGCAACCCGGTTATCGGCCGCTGGCATCCCCGGCCGGGCGCGGCGATCAACGAGTTCACCGACTTCTTCATCCGCTCAATCCTGGGCTGGAACTGGTACCGCGACCGCCGCGATCGACGCTGGCACATATATAAGCGACCGGACCCCGCCAACCCGCTCGACAGAGACAAGATGGAGCCCAAGGTGGAGTTCGTCTCCGGCGGGTTTCGCGCCACCGGGCTTCGGCCGGCGTATACGCACAGCCACCTTACGTTCCGGACGAAGCGGCCGCGCTGCTCAACAATACTGCTCGCGACCTTGCTGTGGCGATCGGAGATCCCCGACCGCGCGACGCTCGACACGGTCCTGCGGAGGACGCAGAGCGGCACGGGGAACCCGGAAGACCCGATCATCAAGACCGAGCTGAAGTCGATGTTTGTGCCTTTCACGAACATCCTGGGCTACGCCAACGTGCGCAATCGCCGTCCGGACGTGACGCATCCGGACTTCCTCGGACAGAACAGGACCGTGCTTATCCCCGCGATCGAGTGCAACACGATCGAGGCCGTGGAATGGGTGGGCCGGCGGCTGTTTGAGGACAACTGTTTCGGCTACGTGTGGGGCCAGTTCGAGGCGGACTGGGGCGATAAGTACACGTATGGACTGCGAAAATGGGATGTCGTGCTGATCAACGGGGAGAAGTACTACTTCTACCAGGCCGAGCCGGAGTGGGAAGACGGCACGCCACGGCGTGCACACTACACGGTGACGAAGTGGCGTCCGGATGCGAAGCCGCCGCGGTAAGGAGACGATATGGCGCTTGGATACGAGGATAGCGAATTCCGCCGCAAGCTCGTCGACCTGGTGAACCGGAAAAACGGCTCCGGCGGCGCCGCGGCCGTGACGCGCGCCCAGGACCTGTTCTATTCGCGCTTCGAGGCGCTGCTGCATACCTTGCCGCAGGTGACGGCGCCGCAGATCCAGAACGACGACGGCTCGTTCCAGCATCTGCCTGGCATGGACGGCCCGATCGGAGGTGGAGAGTGATTGTCATCGGCCGCGATGTCACGGTCTACGAGTGGACTACCGGGGTCGGCGTCATCAACATGGCGGGCCGATGGGAGTCCATTGACCTCACCCTGAAGCGATCCTGGAGCGACGTGACCGATTCCGACGCGCTAGAGCCGACACGGCGGCCGCAGCTGCTCGACTGGTCGGCGGTATGCAAGGGCTTCGTCAACCAGGACGGCTCGATGGCTATCCGCGCCTTTCTCTCCTCGCCCTACTGCATTCTGGCGTTCGAGGACATTGTCAGCGGCGCCGGCTGCCTTCTGCGCGGGGGCATCAACGAGGCCGGAGGCACGTGGGAGATGCAGTGTACCAAGGACCGGCTGAGCGTCTTCGACGTGGGTAATGAGATATTCGGAGGGCTGCCGACGTTCGAATATGGCGGCATCCTCACCTGGAGTGACTCTAACTCCGGGCTGATCAGCGTGAGATAGGCCGCCATGTCCTGCGACAGCCCTTGCGGGCGCGATATCGCCATACCCGCGGTCGGACTCGGCGACTTCGTAGACCACACCCCGCACCCGGTATCGGGCGGCTACGTCGCCGGATTCGCCGGTCCGCGAACGCTCACCTGGACCATACCCGCCGATCTGGATGTGGCCTCCGTGGATTTCCGGATGGAGTGCACAGTCGTCCAGGGCTGCCCGCGCCTGGACATCGGCGGCTCTCTCTTTTTTGTGGCGCCGCCGGGCACGTACGTTATCGAGGAGAACGCGCTGCCGGGCGCCACTTACGACGCGGCCACGCGCACCTACACCGCGACCGTGTCCGCGCGCCCGTCCGACAACAGCTTCCCGAGCATCCAGGGAGAGTACAACCACCCCGATTACGTCCTGCCAGGGCACCCGGAGCTGGGCGTCAATTACCCCTCACGTTTCAGCGACAGCTTCTTCTTCGAGCTGGATATCGCCTGCTTCAACCTGATCGTCCGCCTCAAATGCCCGACCTCGACGACGGAGATACCGTCCGGCTCGACGGAGACGATTTGCGCCGATCTGTCGCGCACGACCGGCGTGTCCGAGGCCTTCTTGCCGGACTGGATTCGGCGCGGCTATGGGTGGGTCATTTTCAAGGTCGGCCGCCCGGACTATTGGGCGCACGGGCCGCAGATCTCGGCCGCGCCGGCGGTGAAAGGAGCAGACGTCTGCGGCGACCTCACTATCTCCATGCCGTGTTCGACCCTTCCCCTGGAGACGCTGCCGCTTGGCGGTGTGATTGACGGACCGCTCTATGCACTCCGGCTGATGCAGATCTTCCAGGACGGATCGGGCTACACCTACGATGTGGCAAGGTCCCGGCCGTTCAATTGGACCCAGGCGGAGATTTGCGACGGCGTTGAGACACCTCCGATTATCCCGGTTGACCCTATCCCTGGCGGCACCAAGGGTATCGATGTCCTCTACTGGAAGGAGGGGTACCACGTTGTCCAGGTCGAAGATAAGGAGGACCATCAGGAGCTGCGCGGATATCGGCGCTGGCATTCGGACATGGAGTTTGAGGACGGCTCTGTCCTGATCGATCGCACCGACCCGGGCGGCCGCATCACGAACCCGCGGCTGTCCCACCCGGCCGACGTGCCACCGCTTTCCGTGGTCTACCGGAAGGACGCGGGCGGCGACTCGGACCTGTACCGGAAGGAGAGCTACGACTACGGGGAGACCTGGATGGCCGACCCGGAGGAGGGGAAGCCGTACCGGAAGGGGGTAGCTTTGGCACACGTCGAGGAGGTATGGAACGACCGCACGGCCGAGAAGGTGCTGCTCCACGGCGGCTCGGGCGGCATTTCGGCCACGATCTACGGTCCGGACAAGGACCCCGACACCGGCATGCTGGTGGAGCATGAGACGTATAAGGTGGTGGATGCCGCGGACAATGCAAGCTTCGGAGGGCTATTCGATCCGCCCAGCGGGGGACTGGACATCGCCTTCCAGGTCGACGGTAAGCGGAAGATCTATCGGAGCCAGGACGACGGGCGAAGCTGGCAGGACGTGACGGAGGCGTAAGGAAAAGTCGCGCCGGCGCGACTTTTTGCCACTCGCGCGGCGCCTACTATCTTACCGGTGGCGAGTGTGGCCAGGCTTATGTGTCACTTTCTTGGCTGGTTTTTTGGCATGCTCGTGCGCGCAGACGCCGCATGTGTGGCCCAGGACGTGGCAGTGCCGACAGCGTGAGCAGTCCGTGCAGACCTTGCAGTACTTCTCGCCTGTGCAGCGACTGGCAGAAGCTACGGCGCCGGACAGCGTGAGCAAAGCGATCGCAGCCGCAACGACGAGCAAGTGACGAACGCGCATCTTAGAAACCTCCTCCGAGAGAGCGACGGTTCGACGATCTATTTCCGCCGCTGAGGCCGCCTCCGCCAAAGCCACTGCTTGCTCCTCCGCCTCCGAATCCAGTTCCTCCCGACATGCTGGATCGCGTATTATTCCCGAAGCCACCGCCTCCAAAACCGAACTGACCGGGATAGCCGCTCCTTGGTGGATTGTGGTCGATCACGATCGGCTGCGGCATCGGCGCCGGCGGCGTCGGGCGCGATTCGATGGTCGTATAATGGGTCGGCGGCTCGCTCGGCACTCCTCTCTGCTCAACGGTCGGCGCAGATCGGAAAGGAGGGTTATATGACACGGGTGGATCGTCGAAACGTGCCGGGGAATCCATATGCTCCCAGCCTGAATTGTCTGCAGCCGCTGACGCATGCGGAGCTACTTTGATCTCTGAGCCGAGGAGGCCGGTGTAATAGCAAGTGAGTGAGACGAGGACCATGGTCGCGAATGCCGGCACTCCCCAGGGATGCGGAGCAATCGCATAGTACACGTACAGGCGTCGCAACCGCATAGCGCAGTAAGTCGACCACGTGCCGAGACCGGCGCAGCCAATGAACTCCAGGGCAAGAGCGCCGATCGGGGGCTCCGGCAGTGTCAGCGTGCGGTAGAAGACAATGGCTGCGATCGCCAAGAGACAGCTCGAGATGGCCAGCCATATCCAGAACCAGAAGCAGGAGGTTCGCCACTCGATCGCGTCCTGCGGTCCAGGTGGAGACAGAGTGCCTCGATGCACTCCGTACCGTTGCGCGGGGTCCGGCGGCGATGGCACGGCCTGGGTCTGGTTAAGTGGTGTGTTGAAGACGGTGCGGTACTTATGAGAGCACTTCGGGCATTCTGTGGCGTCAAGTGCAACGATGTGCCCGCACTGAGGACATTGCTTCATCGAATTCTGCTGTGCCATCCTCTGCCTCCGGATCCTACCGCGTTGCGCCTATCCTCCCGGAATTGACGCTTCGATCCGCTGGCGGACCGCCTGAAGCGGCTCGGTCGTAATCCAACGTACTGCCATTCGGCCCCGCTGGAGGCGTCCCGCCGACCACTGGCAACTTCCCGGCCAGGTAGATGTCCACGGCTTCCTCTGGCCGGCTGCAGGCTACCGGCACCCCGGTGCGAATGTCCTGGGTATAGACGACCGCCTGCTTCGCGGAACTGTCGAACCGCAGCTGGATACCGTCCGTTTGCCTTCCGTCCGGAGCGTAGATCATGACGTCGTAAGCCTCCTGGCGCGCGTCCGCGTTGGTAAGCTGGTCTCCATAGGGGAGCGACCGAGCGCTGACGGCGACCAGGCGGTAGGTTCGCGAGGACCCCGGAGCAGTATGCTGGCATGCGACCGCAAGCAAGGCGGCGATGGTGATGACGACGCAGGCCGCGGCCATTTTCGGCGCCGAAATGCTGCGGAAGGCCATTGGAACCGCTCCTAAACGGAATTGACCGGTCAATTCTTCATGGTGCTTAACGACTCCTTCGTTATCACACAAAAACTGCTCGTTTCGCTCCAGAATTGGAAAATTGGCGCCTTTAGCGCTGCTTTTCGGCGATTTTGTTCCGCTTTGGCAAAGTCGGTGAGAATTTGGTACTACACGAAGATGAGCGGCGAGGGAGGTGATTCATTGAAGACGGAGGGTCAATGGCTGGCGAGTGTCGGGGTGGATGAGGCGTTTGTCGGCGCGGTGGACGCCCTGGAGACGGCGGTAGGGGACTGGACGAGCGGCCAGGCTGCTCATGCGGAGGGCAGTCCGGCGGAACTGGCGCTCAGTGCAAACAGGGAAGCCGCGAGGCGGCGGCTGATTGCTACCACGGATGCGATCATTGCTCGGCGCGTTGCCCGGGCGAGTGGGGCGCGCTGCTTCGACGTGTAGCAGAATCCGGAACTGAAAGAGCGGCGGTCGGCGGATTCGCCACTCTTTCAGTCTTCCTCGTGTGGTTTGGTGGCAGGCAGGGGCGCGCCAATTCGGTCAACCTGGAGCGTAAGGCTTTTGCGGACGGGCTCCGATAGTTCGACTGGCTCCATAATGAAGCCGTCGTCCTTTGGTTTGCCAACAGACGACGTACCACCCGCCCGCCCCACGTGCTGATGTGCGACCTTTCTATTCATTGGGATCCTCCGTACTTCGCCTGCAGGTATTGGCCCACTCCTCCACTCGCATTTAGAATTGCATTCTTCACAGGCTGGCTAAAGAAATTAGGATCATTGGAATCCAGATAAAGCACAGCAACGACTTCGGCTCCGGTGCGGTCAAGAAAGGGAACTGCCATCCAGGACATTCGATCTTCCGTTAGCTGCTTAGCATCTGCTTCCGTATACGACCAATCTCGGCAAAGGATTCGAATATAGTCGTCGCGGTTTGCGGTTGGACGCTTTCCTGATATGACTTTCTTCTCCCTAACCGCCTTTCCTACGATACCGGATCGGATAGATGTTCTCCTGCCTGCCGGGCCTCCCCCGCCTCCGCTGTAAGGGACCAACTGCTCGAACCACTCCGGTCCGGCTTCGTTTGGTCCTGCGGGTACTACGCGATGAACTGTCAGCCGAAGGTCGCCGTATTCGAGCTTGCCAGATTTAGGGCCGGTTTTGACCAGGTTCCAAATTACCGTCAGCGCTCCCACCAGTCCTTCATGGTCCGTCTTGCTCTTTTGCTCGGCGTCCAGTTGATGACCTTGCAAGGATCGTACCACTGCTGCACCTATACTCCAGAACACGGCTCCTATCAGGGCGCTGCCCAATATTATTTTTGACTTATAGGCATCTGGCGAGAGCAGTTTATTTGTCTGCGCATCCGTAAAATACGCGCCCGCTGCAACAAGCGCTACCACAATAGGCGGAATGGAGGATAATGCTTCACTCCAGGACTTTCGCTGCCACCATTGGATCTGCTTTATGCCTGGGATTTCAGCCATTGGCGAACCTCATCGAGCGAGTAGAAAACTGGTATTTCCAACGTCTGCGCTGCGCCGACTTCGCCTCGGGCGCCAGCTGATGTCTCCCAGCCGTCAACGCACACTACGGCGTCACACCGTTGCGCCATCTCCAGGGCGCCGTCGAGCCAGACTTGATCCGGCAACGCGCCACCGTACCGGGCTGTGTTCTTATGCGGGCAAATGACCGCAAGATTCAGCTGCCAGAGCTGCAGGGCGAGCGCCTCCGCGCGCCTTACGTTTTGCTCCACTTCCCATTCGCTTGCAGCCCGATACGGCCCAGCGACGAAAACGAGCTTCATATTGCCGGCCCCTTGCTTCTACCTTTTTCCGCTGTCCTCTGGGTGCTCATTTCGTTCGCCGCTACGGTCTGTCCTCGGCCGCCCACGAGGCCGCTTCGGCGCCACCTGGTCGATCACGCCGGCCGCCGCACGCTCCGCTCGCTCCCGTTCGCGCCTTGCGCGCTGTGCAGCCTCTAGCTTCTTTCGCGTATCCTCAGACACACCTTCTTTCTTGATCCGCTCGTGGTATGCCGAGATGTTGCGCCGGCGCGCCGTCTGCTGCGCATCCGTGTTCCGGCTGCCAATCACACTCATCGCCTGCCGTATAAGCTCGTCTTCGCTCGCCAAGTTGACCACCTCCTGACTGCATTATACATTAGTCCGGCTAATGTGTCAATCAAATTTATTTACTCAGTGACACAAAAATACCTTGACACATCAGACAGTCTAGTGTATAATGTAGATACGACAAACGAATACTGAGACGCAGCGTTTCCGCAAGGATTTACCCGGACCCGGCAGAGCGAAAGCAGCCCACGAGGAGACAGCGCAGCGTAGAGAGCCCAACAGAAACGACAGGATAGGAGACGACAATGCAAACCGCCAACGCACCGTGCGACATCAATCAGGCCCGCACTCTGGCGAACATCGCAGAGCGCGCCAAGACGATCACAGACGACTATCGACTGGTCTGGAGCCTTTTCGACCAGTGCTTCATGGTGACACACAAGAGGGATCGGACGCGCCGCTACAAGGTAACCGCCGCTGGATGTACTTGCCCGGCACGCGCCAATTACGGAACGTGCAAACACTGGCAGGGGCTTCGCGCCCTGGTCCAGGTGGAGATCGATCGCTATACGCTGTTGGGACTTCACGATAAGCGCGCCCGCCTGCAGACGTTCGTCGCGGACATTCGCGCCCTTCGCTCGCACCGGCACTAACGAAAAAGGGCTTTCGAATGCGCTAACACTCGAAAGCCCCCATGTCCCGAGAAGCCCGGAACCGGAGAAACCTGGAAGACCTCTCCGGTTCCATTCTACCCGAGAGGAGTATAGATGGAACTGTTAACTGAAGAATTGCGCGCCCAGCTGCCGGCGCGATACGCCACGGAGAAAGAACCGGACCCGCTCGTCGTCTGTAAGTTCTTCTACCCGCGCAATCAGTGGACCTGGTACGTGCTGGAGTTCGATGGTGAGGACACTTTCTTCGGCTTCGTGGTCGGAATGGAAAACGAGCTCGGATACTTCAGCCTGGAGGAGCTGAGCAGCTTCCGGGACAAGCTCGGCCAGGGCATCGAGCGGGACCTTTACTGGCGACCATGCCCGCTGAGCACAATACTCGAAAAGTACGCTCCGGAGCTCCTTGAAGCGCTTCGGCGCCGCGCGGCATAGTACATGGGCCGGCCCAGATCGGGGCCGGCCTGGAGGAAACGACCGTGAGTGAGCCCATTCAATACCCGCTAGCTCCTTCAAAAGAGAAAGGCCGATGTAGATGGTGCGGCGCAAAGGTGACCGATCATGGCGGGCGAGGCAAGCCATACTTCTGCACCGTCACCTGTGCCTGGCAGTTCGCAACTGCTGCGGCACGGGGTGACGTGCACATCGACCCCGTCACAAGAAGGCCATTTATCGGAACCGGAGGAAACCAATGAGGAGAGAGTTCATCGTTGAGCGGCAGGGGCGGTCTTTCTGCCTCTACGCCGGCCTGCTCGACCTGGCCCATGAGAAGGGGCTGAAGTCGATCCACACCGAGCTGATCCAGGCGCCCACGGAGGCGAATAACCGAGTCGCGATCTGCTCCGCGACCGTGGTCATGGAGAACGACGGCATCGAGCGGCGCTTTACGGGGATTGGCGATGCCGCTCCGAACAACGTGGCGCCGGCTATGCAGACGTGCCTCCTCCGGATGGCGGAGACGCGCGCAAAGGCCCGCGCGCTGCGAGATGCGGTCAATATCGGAGTCGCCGCCTTCGAGGAGCTGGGAGAGGAGGATGCCCGCGACGGCGCGCCCGATCACGGATACCAGACGCGACCGCCGGCCCCGCGGACCAGCACGCGGCAAGCGACCAGGCCAGCGCCGCGCAATTCCGCGCAATCCGCGCCATTGGTGGCCGGCTCCCGGTGTCCGGAATGCAACGGACCGGACGGTAAACACGGCACTAAGTGCAGCCGCGCGGCCGTCGCTGCCTGAGACCTGACGGGCCGAACCGCATATAGGGTTCGGCCCGGTCCTGGCACGCCGCCGGCTGTCGTCCGTGGCGTCGTCAGCGGCGCCGGGTATCACTCGTCTGACGCCTGTGTAGGCCCCTGGTCGCCGATGGGACGGTCATGCTCATCCAGCATGACAATGCACTTCGGGTGGATCTGGGCAAAAATGGAGTCGTGCGTACCTTCCATGATCTCGTAGACCACGGGCGGGCCCCCGTCCTTGCTGAGGCGGATGCCGAGCTTATGGACACGGTTCGCCGAAGCTTGCTCGTATTGCCGCGGCCGGCGCCCGCTGCCGCGGCTCCGCACTCGTTTCTCCCAATCGTTCATCTCTGCTGCCCTCCGCTCATCGAGGACGCATGCGATCCGGAGCTGAGATCCGGCTGCAGGATGCCTCTCGCCCTGGCGGTGTTGATGGCGCGAACCCGGTTGTCCACGCCGAGCCTCCGGAAGATGTTTACCGTGTGAAAGTCGACGGTCCGCTTCGAGATTCCCTGTTTAAGAGCGACTTCCCTGGCGGAGTTGCCTTCCGCCAACAGGTTCAGGACGCGAATCTCCGTGGGCGTGAGCTCGTCACTGTCGATCTTTCGCCTTTGCATGGGATAATTCGGTTTGACGTACCTGGGCGTATGTTTCTCCTGTACGGCCTTCTTCATTGCTTGCCATGTCTCGTCGGGAGGATCGCCGAGATCAGTCGGCCGCGGCCTGCTCAGGACCTGCTGCCGGCGCGATCGGGCCTCCTCCAGGAGACCCGGCAGCGCTTCACACCGGCGTCCGGATCGACATACGGCGCACGAGGCCCGGTGGCTATGCGCGGCTTCTTCGGCCTCCAGGGCGCTGATCGCGTCGTCGAGGAGCGAGCCGCCCAGTGCTTCGTACACGTCGTCGGTCAGATTGATGGATCGGCGTGGATTGTCGCGATGGATATAGCCTTTGCGCTGGAGAGCGTCCAGGTTCACCGTAACGCCGCGGAGCGATCGGATGCCGAAGTGCTCGCCGATTTCCCGGATGGAGGGACTGCAGCCGTGATCCTGTCTAAAATGGTGGATGAACCGGAGGATAGAATCCTGTCTCTGGGTCAGTGGCTTCATGGTTATACCGTCCATTCTGCCGGCCACTGGTCCAACGTCTTCAGCCCGGCTATGACGGTCCAGCGGGGATGTTGGAGCATCTGGAGGCATTGCGCTGGATAGACGGCGGTCTCGCGCGCTATCGCCTGGACGAAGGCAGGGAGGAGTTTCCGCGCCTCGATGATCTTAAGCAGCTCCTGTGCCAGCTCGAGATTGCTGCAATAGGAATAGGGACGCCGGCGTATCTCCTGGCCCTTGACGAAGAACTCCTCAAGCCGTTCCCAGCCGCAGGCCAGGGCGCACGCGTCGTTGAGCATGTCATCGGTTGGGACGGTGTACTGCGGGTCCGACAGATCGGGCGCCAGGACGCATCGTCCATCCGTATCGACCTCGTAGAGTTTGCCGGTGATACCGACGACGAAATAGGTGGGGATATCGCGGCGCGGAATGCCAGCGGTCTCGAAGCAAATGACATCCACGCACGCTCTTGAGCTGCGGCGCGACACCGGCCGCCTGCGCGTTGCTTTCATACCATCCTCCCGGATTTAAGTATACTTATGTCTGCATTATATCCGGGAAGAGGGCGAACGGCAACAGCAACAATACTGGGACTTGCTTTGCTCCCTCCAAGAAGCACACGCCCCGCCCACTCGGTCGAATTGGCTGCTTCGTCACTTGCCGGAGGTACTTTTGAGCTCCGATTGGCGCGGGTTACAGATGGGCGTGGAACCTGGTACCGCTTCCGTCTCGCGACGGCTGACTCGCCGGTTGCCCGTTATTCCCCGGTGCAGTCACCTACGTATCATCGCTTCCGATGGCAGGCGGGGTCATGTGCTTCTTGCAAGGAGGCCAGGAAACCTACTATGGAGAACCGGCAGACTTGCCGGTGCATGTAGACGGGCGTGAGTGGTACAATAGTGGCAATCGGGATTATATCTCAGGTTCGACTTTCACCGCGCGGGCTCTCCGAGGCATCGCGCGGTCTTTTTGTGCGCGGCGAGGCCGTCCCGGCGCGCCGCCCTCGCTACGCGCCAGACGCGGCGTGTCACGAGGTCCTATTCCTTTCCCTGATTGAGCAGCGCCAGCCAACGTACGCGATGTGGACCGGGCGGCCGTCGCACAGCTCCGTCAACGCGGCCCGCCAGCGCTTGCCGCACGCGGTGCACCACAGGATATCGCGGTCATCGCTGACGATGTCCACCGATTTACAGCGGCTGCACTGCCGGTCATTGCCGGCGACCAGGGTCCGCACCGGCCTAGCCTCGCTTGCCGAGGGCTCGAAGTGGGCTGTCTGTGTCCCGGCCGCGGATCAGCTCGGCTTCGATATCCATGCCTGGCGCGCAGTTGGCGCCGGATCGGCGGGGCCGTACGCAGCGGGCCATGACGCGCGGATCGACCAGATACCAGGGGCTGAGAAACTCGGCGAGCCGGTGCGCGAACTCCAGCGGGTTCTCGATGGCCAGCTCGAAGCTGACCTCGATCCGAGGCACGCCGGAGAGATTGGCAATGGATCGGCTGCGATCGGTCAGCAGCGAATTGGCGATGATCAGTGTCGAGCCAGGCTTCAGGCGTGTACCTGGCATGGTTTCGGTAATGAACTTGACCTGGGACAGCGCTTGCTGCAGCTCGTCTCGGTCCAGCCAGACGACGACGGTGCTGGCGAGCGGGATCGGGCCGCGGAACGGGTCCAGGATCTTCACGGCGTCGTAGCGGTGGAGGAATGCCGAGGTAAGCTGAGACCGGCGCGAGACGTTCAGCTCAGCCGGCTCGAAGTCGGGAAACCTGCCGGCGCAGCGCAGGCCTGCGGCGTGGAGCATTTGCAGGGTCAGACTGCTGCCGCATCGGGCATGCCCGGCGACAATGACGGTGGGCGTGTCGCGAATAGTGACGTTGGGCGGATTGTAGGTTCGGGTGTTCATCGGTATTCCTCTGGGCTCTTCACGGCGCTGATCATCGCGGCAAGTCCGGCGCGGACATCGAGCCATTGGCGGACAGCGGGCGCGGAGGCGAGGTGATCGGGGAACGGGATGCGTGACTGATCGAGGAATTCCGCCTGATGCTTCTTGCTGCATGGGTCGCACACGACGATCCGCCAGCGAACGGGAACGTCATTGTGATGGACGCACCAGTTGACGGTATTGCAGGTGCGCTTCTCCCTGTCGAGCACGCGCGGCGCGTGGCAGAAGTGGCAGCGGTCGGCCTCCTCGCCGATGTAGAGACGATAATCGCCCTGCTCCTTCAAATACGGCAGCTGCCACCTCGCAGCCGTGCTCCATCGTGGCCAGTAGAAGGCGGCTTCCGCGATAACCAGGTGTTCGGCAACGGCGGGCGGATCGAGGTCGCCGCCAGGCTGGTTCACGGTCCAGGTCTCCGATACGTCGCTCCAGGATGCCTCGTAGTCTTCGGATCGCCAGTCGGGCCATTCAAGGCAGGCAGTGAGCTCATTCGGAAAGCGCTCTTCAGGCGTGTGCCAGGCGCCGACGCCGGCGACCGTGGTCTCGACAAAGCGGAGGGTGACGGTACCGGTGTTCGAGCAGGCCCTGCAGTGGTCGAGCTGCTCACCTGACCAGGGGACATATCTGCCGGTTCCGCCACAGTCGCGGCACTGGGTGACGACCGACACCCGGCGGTGCGTCGTGAGCTGCGCGGCGTGAGCCCGGCGAATCGCCTGGTTCTTCATCGCGTAGACCTGTCTGCGCAGCGCATGTCCGAAGATCAGGTACTGGCGGCCGAACGCGTCGGAGCGGACGAATGAGTTGAGGGCGTCGATGGCGCGGTACGGAGCAGCATCCTTCGTCACGGCCTCCAAAGTGGAAAAGCTGGAAACGATTGCCTGTGCCATTCTCCCCTTAGCTCCTTCCGGATTCAAGCTTGCTGTATTCGAGCACGTCGATGCCCAGGCGGTTTGCCTCGGCCCGCATCGTGACGCGGCGCCGGATGCGATCTTCGCGGATGAGCTTGCCGGCGGCGATCCGCTCCAAATCCTCCTTAGTGATCGTGCTCTTGCCCTTGCAGCGCGGACAGGGGATCGAGCCGATGTGCGCCGGGCCGCCGTGACCGCCGCTGCAGAGCAGGCCGTACAGCTTGCCTTCGCCCTTACAGTCGGGACAGGTAACCATCAGCCTTCTCCCGCGTAGAGTTCGTCCCACGCGCTCTGCCACCGGTTTAGTGCCATGAGGGCTGCCTTGACCTGTTCCTCGGGCTCTTTGCGCATGGCGCGAAAGGCGCCGAGATAGGTGTTACGGCGATGCTGCAGCAGTACTCGCATGAAGAGGTGAGATACGCCCGCCGTTTCAATCGCGTCCCAGATTCTAGGCAGGACGCACCGATCGTTCAGATAGTCCGGCCAGTAGCGCATTGCCTGCCAGCGCTCCGGCTCATTGGTGGCAGGCCGAACCTGGCGCAGGTCGATCTGGTTTCCCGGCGCCACGAGCGTGTACTTGAACCAGCCATCGTGCCACTGGGCGGCGACAGGCTGCCAGCCGCAGGCAATGGCCATCTCGCGGTTGATCTGCTCCGCGATCTCCTTCCTGCGTTCGGGTGTCACTCTGACCTGGGCTCTCATACCTTGCATCGCTGACCTCTCTTTTGCTGTGCGTTCTAACCGACGCCGGCACAGTAGGCGGCTTCGGGGTCTCGATCCGCGTGGATGATGAAGCCGTCGCTGCTGGCGATATTGTCGAACGGATTGCCGTCGGCGAGTTGATGCAGCGCGGCGGAATATGGGTTCTCGCCCATGGGGAAAGCGCGCCGGCCAGCGACACCGTAGGCCTTGTCGAGACGCCACTGGATGTATTCCTGCATGCCCCAGTGATCAATGTAGCCGCCAGGACGCAGGAAGGGCTGATAGCGGTTGACCCAGGCCTGCTGCAGATCGAAGACCCACTGGCAGTAGCCGTACATCGGCACGCAGTCGAGCCAGATGGTATCGAACTGGACGCCGGCCGGCGGCTGCCACTTCTCCGCGTCGGCCATTTCGAGCGTGAGCTTCTCCGTGCCGGCCACGCGCTGGAGCGACGGCATGACGAGCCGTACAACATGCTTGCTGTTCTCGAGGACGCGAACGCTTCGCACCTCTGGCTTCGCCAGGATGGGATGCAGGATCATGCCGAGGCCGAGACCGGCGATCAAGACGTCGCCGCGGGCCTCCCGGACGACGCGCTCGTTCATAATGCGCTCGTGGTAGATGTCGTACATCCAGCCGGTACCGTTGATCTCCAGGGCGCAGAAGCGGCCGGCGGTCCAGAGCTCGTGGCGCTCGACGCATTTTAGGACGGCGTCGGCCGCCGTGTACTCCAGATGCCTTATCTCGACCGGACCGCTTCGGCCAGGCGGCAAGATGTCCACCATGCGCGGGAACAGGTCCCAGACATGACGCCATTTGCGGCGCTGGTACGGCGTGACTCCGAAGAGCGGGAATGGACGGCTGGGCATTTGGCTATGCTCCCACGGTGTCGACCGCGGCGTCTGCATCCTCGGTCTTGCTTCCGGTCATTTGGGCTTTTTGGATCTGCGCACGTATGTTCAGCACGTCCCCGTATGCCCTCGGCCAGCGGCCAGTGCCCCGCCAATCTTTCTCGATTTCCGCTGCAATCTGCTCGAACTCGTGCAGGTAAAGCCACGCTTCGGCGCTGATACGATGCGAAAGGTGCCTCATGCTTTCGAAACGGAGCGCACCGTCTGAAGTAGCGAACACGAGCCTAGTTTCCTCGGTCGAATACTTTTGCAGGAGCAAGGCGGGCACGAGCCGCCATTCTCCATTCTGCTCGACAAGGCTTGTACAAACCAGTACACATTCGGCTCCAGGCATGATCGGCGCCTTTCTATCCTCTGTCGGAGAACGGGTCGGTGTCTTGCTGCGGGAAGATGGAGTGCTTGACCGGCTCTCCGGTGGCTTTGGCGAGCTGGGCTTCCAGGTCGGAGATACGGCGCAGGTAGTGCTGGGCGGGATAGTCGGCCCGAAAGACGTTCTCATAGCTCCAGGGCGGCAGGGACGACTGGACATCGATGCGCCACTGGCTGATCTTGTGATAGGCCGACTCCAGCATGGAGATAAGGCCGCGGATCCGCGCGTTCTTCTCGCTGTGCGTGTGGCCTTCGGCGACGGAATTGGCGATTAAGGCGAGGGCCCGAAGGTTCACGAGCAGCTCCTGCTGGAACCGCTCCGTGTGGGACATGGACTGGACCGCCTTGGAGTGGTAGTGCTCCAGGAGCGATGCGAGCTGCTCGGCGATCCCGCCACAGTGGGAGATCCGGATACGGTCCTCGTGCGCCTGTATAACCTTCTCGACCTGCTTCAACTGCTCGTCCTCGTATTCGCGCAGAAGCTGCTTCGTATTCTCGTCGCGCTCCTGCTTCTCGCATGCGGCGGCCAGGAGCATGCCTAGCCGCAGCGCGATCGGGGCGAGGGCAGATTCCACGGTTTCCCGGTGGCCCTTCTTGGCGCGCTCGACGATGATGGCCTGGGCGCCGTGCGTCCAGATGACCAGATTGCGCAGCTCTTCCACGAGCGGCTGTAGCGGCTTCTGGCTCTCGGACGTCATCTCCAGGAGCCTTGCCGTCTCGTCCAGAACCTTCTCCGTCAGCTCTGTTGGACCGAATTCGGGCGAAACCGCGTCCGGCTGAAAGTAAGCCGCGCCCGAGGTATCCGCCGGCTCGAATTGCAGGCTCAATCGGATCGTTCCGGCCGGGTTGGTCACGGTATCTTCGATGGGCGGCAGCTCGCCGTGGCTGTCGATGTAACGACCTGCGAGCGCCATCAGATACCTGGCGGTAAGCTCGACATCGCCGGCTCCGGGATCCAGGACCCGAACGATGCCCTGTATCGTTTTCCCGCCCGAAGCTTCCGCGCGCAGCTCGGTCTCCGGCCAGTTTCCAAAGTTGCGTTCATATTGCGCAGCCAACACTACGGCGTCCCTGAGACACCCTTCAATATTCCTGTAGCGGTCGCCCTCGGTTGGTGGCAGGTCCGCGGCCGGCAATCCGGGTTTTGTGTCGATGCTTGTCATTGCAGTCCTTTCGGGAAGAGCATGACGGTGGCCTGGACGAAGCCGCCCGACAGGCGGACGGCGAGACCATAATCGCAGAGGGTGGCGACGGCAGACCGGCTGCCACTGCTGGTTGCGCTGTATCCGGCGCCGTTGCAGATATCCTCGAAGGAGACGCGTGCAGGGTAGGCGGCAATCAGAACCTTGAGGAACCGGCGGGGCGCGTCCGGCAGTCGATCAAGCCAGCGCTGATGCAGCTCGGCACGGCTAAGTGGCGCTTTCGTCGGTGTCGCTCGGACGCGGCCGGACTGAGTGAGGGCGACGCGGTCGGACATTGTCGTAACCAGACCGGCGTTCCGGAGGACCGATAGGTTTTCTCGGTACGCGGAGGACTTCGGCGACTGGTCGGCGAGCACAGCCAGATTGCCGCGGGCAAGGCTCGGCGTCCCAAGAGCAGCGAAGGCGGCCAGCGTGTTGAGCATGCGCTGCTGACGGGGAGTCAGGAGGATGGCTGCCTCTTCCGGCGTCGGCGATTCGGCTGGCTCCTCCTCTTCCTCCTCGCTCTCCGGGTGCAGTTCGGCCGGCTCGGGAGTCTCACCGGTCCGCGCCGTCTCGTCAAAAGTCGCGCCGGCGCGACTTTTCTCGGCCGGATCGATGCTTTCCGATGGCGGTACCGGGCTCTCCATAGCGGCCGGCGGAGCGTCGGGAAGGGAGATTGAGACAGGCGGTGCTTGCGCCGTGCGCAGCAGGTCCTGGATGCCGCGGCCGAGCATGAGCAGCTCCTGCCCTTGTGCAACCTGGTCCTTCCCGATGGCGATCACGCTTTCACACACCGATTCCAGACGGGAGAGGTCCTCCGGACGCAGGATGGGGACCTCGATGCGCTCTGGCGGCCGCTGCGTGCGCAGCTCCTCCTGGAGTCGGGCGATATGGCGCCGCAGCGTCTCCGGATCATCTTGCGCGGCCTTTTCGGCCTGGCTCGCGAGCCGCTCCTGGAGCGACGTGAGATCGACGGAGGCGAGCGTCTGCGGCGTGCGGACCTGCTCGCCTACGCGGGGTGTGGCGGAGCTATCAAACGTCTGTCGGAGGCGGATCGGGGCCTTCTGTGCAATGCGGCTGTCGTCGATCTCTCCCACAACCCAGGCGAGCCCTTTGCCAAGGACGGCGAGGTCAGACTGCATGCGCGCCAAATCGGCAGGATCGGCAAACTTCGGCTTGGCCCACTCCATGAGCGTTTTCTGATCGCTCGTGTGGCTGGTCTTGTGCGCGATGAGGAGACCCATCTGGCTGACGACGTTCTTGGAGACGAGAGTCGGCCGCTGGCTGACAAATGTCATGCCGAGGCCGCGGACACGGCCTGTGAGCGTCAGGCGCTCCATGGCGGAGATAAGCGGCCGCTGCTGCTTGTCGGGTACCTGGGGTGCGAAGAGCTGGGCTTCGTCGAAGACGATGTGGAGCGGCTCCGCGTTCCGGCGCAGGAGGCAGCGCAGGAAATCGGTCATGAAGAGCGTCATTTCCGACCGGTCGAACTCGGAGAGGTCGAGGATCGCGGAGAGACGCTCGCCGAGAATGACGTCTGCGATCTCGCGTCCCTGCTCAGCGTTGAGCGGCACGTGGGCGTGGAGACCGCCGAAGACGACGAGCGGCAGGCCCGCGGCGGAGCCGTCCGCCGAAGAGAGGAGGCCCCAGCAGACGCCGAGCGGGTCACAGATGACGACGTGCTGGCCGCCGGCGACCATTTCCTCGACGAGCACGCCGGCCGTATTGGTCTTGCCGGAACCCGAGATACCGAAAACACCGATCTTCTCCGTGACCGCCTGGTCCGGAAGGGACAAACCTTCTGCGATGCGCAGCATGACACACTCCTCAATCATTCACTCATGGCGTATTAGGAAGACAGGGGCATGAACTCTTTCGTCCGCCTTCTGCTTTCTCAATACTCAATGCCACGGGGCGCTTGCGGAGGGCAGATCCCGCGTAGGTCGTGTTGCGCGTCTCGACGCGGCACTCTTCCTCGCCGGTCTTGACATAGGTCTCCCACCATTCCGGATCGTCCGCAAATATGAATCGGGTACCGATGGGAAGAAGCTCAAAGCAAAGATTGACAAGCTTTCCCTGCGCGATGGCCAGGGCAGCACGAACCGGCTCCATCATCTTGCTGTGGTAGCCGTCGGCCTATGCTCAGGTCCTCCATATAGACGACAACCTTTTGCAGTGCCGCGAACATGAACTGGCACGCGTTCTCGTCGCATAATATCGCGTTCCTAACTGCACATGGGATTGGCGCGTTGTCGTTCACTGTTATGGCTCTCCAGTCTGTGTGGCTCAGTCGTCCTCTTCCTCATTAAGGTTGACCTCATCGAGCCATCCTGCAGGGTTAGGGACCATTACCCGAACGTCGTATGGTTCTCCGGTTCCCCATCCAGAGGGTAGGAAGGTGGTCGGGAGCCGCGTGCCTTCTAAATCGGACAACAGGACGGGAAGCATGCCGACACGTATGAATTCGTCGCCTTCCTTCAACTGTGCATATGGCGTGTATTTGAGCCTCACTTCTCTCAGCATAACCAACCTCCCAATGCGGTGAGGGGTGTTTCCACGCGGCTTGTCCGACCTGCGGGCCGCACCCTGTTGGGCACCCTCCGGGCTCGCCTTTGCAGAGCTATCCGGCCGCGCTGGGGCATCCGTTTGCAGTCCGTGACGCCGATCCAGAACGGGCGCGATAGAGGCGCCGGCAGGGCCTCGCGCTTACTTTTCGCGCAGGCATTGCAATCCAGGTGGAGCCGTGGGCCAGGTACATCAGTCGGTCTCCTCCATTCCTCGTGGCTGCCAGACCGTGCCAGCGGCGGTGAGCAACGTCTTATCGGGCTGTTCCTCATGGCCGGCGCAGTCTCGCGGCGGTAGCTCGTAGCGTATCTGTGTCCAGCCACGGCGCCGGCCGCTTTTGTCCGTGCCGTCCAGGAACATCACCGTGGGCTTTGAGACGACGATGCGCAGGCCTGTGCCGCCGTTGTCCTTCAGGTCCGGATGCGTGCATCGAGGGCCTTCGCGGAAGCGGCACTCGGCGCATATCGCCATGCAGCCCGGCCATGGCTGGTTCTCCGCCAGGGCGTGGTACAGCCGCGGGTGCGCTTCGACCAGGCGGTCGGAGCACGAGCGACAGAGGACAACGATGATATTCTCGCGGCGGTCCTGGTCGTCGCACTCCTGCCACCTCGTGAGGGAGAGCGGATTGGAGCCGAGACCTTCTTCGCCTTCGATGCCACAGGACTGGCACCGCTCCGGGTGCATGGGGCCGGGCAGGTCCTGGGAGAGGCGTGGCATGGTTCTCGTCACGGTACTATCCTCTTCATTGCGCCTGCACGCGTGGCGTAATGGCGTCGATACCCGCGTCTGTGACCGTGTAGAAGCGATCTCGCCCGTTATTTACCTTGGCTCCCGTCCTAGCAAGCCCGAGCAAAACGAGCTCTTGCCATTCCAGTTCGTCCGGGCTGCCGACCGGGACACAGTAGGAATTGCGATACCGCTCTGGCCGGTGGTCGCCGATGGCGTGGCGCATCATTCGCGCCTGATTGTCGCTTATTAGGCTCATTCGACCTCCTGGAACAGACCCGTGCGATCGGAATAACGCGCGTGCGCTTCGGTGTCGCAATTAGGACAGAAGGGATTATCTCGTGCGAGCTCCTGTCCGCAATCGCACCTCGGCAACGGGTTCGCAGGTGTCATGTCCTCTTCAAAGGGACCAATCTTGCCGAGAGCAATCAGAAGCTCACGAAGTTTGCGCACGGCTGGCCGGTTAAATCCTCCGTAGAGCCCGGACGGTGGGATTTTGTGAACGGCCATAAGGTGCTTCGCCGTGGCAGCATCGACGCCGAAGTACTCCGCGACCTCGGGCAGTAAGATGGGGATGGGAAAGCCACCCCTGTCGTAGTCTTCCGGATGTTTCAGGCTACTTCGCATTGTAATCTGGTCTCCGTTCACGCATCCGGGCCGTCAATCTCTGCGGGCGCCATCGGGTTGAACAGTGGCCCCTGGGCGATATCGCGTAGGCAGTGCAGGGCGGCGGTTGTAATTGCCTTCGACGGTTTCATGTTGCGGCCGCGAGAGCACTGTGCCGGACCGTAGTGAATCTCAAGGATCAAGATGCGGTTCGAGAGCGCGGACATGGCCACGGCATGCACCTCCGGTAATCGCGCTAGATAGACTTGCAGTCTGAGCGCTTCCGCGTCGTCTTCTTCGTAGCGAGGAACGTACCGGTTGTAATCAGCGCAGATCGTGTCCGCCCCGGATGCGAGCGGGTATACCTGGTCCATGGTGTACGTCGGGTAATTCAGACCAACGATATTCCGACCCTCGGGAGTATCCGGCGGACACAGGAACCGACACTTGTGATTGGTGCTGCCACCAAGTCGCCACTGCCAACCCATGAGCAGGGCGAGCTCGTCATTCACCGGGTTAGGTTTCAACCTCATTCGCGTTTCCTAGTGTGTCCAGTTCCTAATGGTCATGCCCACACGCTCACAATCGCGCGGTCGGTCTCCCCGGGGTTCGGCATGCGGATCATGCCCATGGCGGCTAGCTGCCGTTCGATCTCCGCGAGACTCTTGCTGCGCAGGAACGGGTCCGGCTCTGGCAAGAGCTTGCCACCCTCGATGCAGTCGCGACGGGCAACGTACTCTTCAGGACAGTCGGACGGATGATCGTAGACAGTGACAGTACAGAGGCGCTCGTCCCTTGCTGCCTCAACCTGCGGCGCTAGCTCGAGCCAGTCGTCCATTACGGGGGTAACGGTCAGGTCGTCCCACTTGACGAACGCGCACGCTGCGGGAAAGCGTGGGCCGCTGGGCGTCTCGTCGGGAAGAACATATCTTACGATCACGCCGACGATTCTGGCGCCGGCGGGGTCCGGGCTCTTATCCAGATTGCGATTGAAGATGACATGGTCGCCAAGCTTGAATCTTGGTCCAGCGCTTTGCCGGCACTGCGGTGCCTTGGCCAGATCCTCCAGGATGGTCTTCGTGCGGTTAAGGACCAGCCGGAGGAGCGAAAGCCGCATCTCACCGGCGGCTTCGTCCGGGCAGGCTTGACGGAATTGGACCGCCAGGTTTGCGGTGAAGCCGACCATGGATATCCTGCCCGACTGGATGGCTTGCGCACCTGCGGCTGCGAGCCGGTCCGCCACGGCGAGGGTGTGCTGCACTTTCTCGTGATCGGTCATTGGTCTGCACCACCTTTCGTGAGGGGGCTTATCATCTAATCCGCTGGCGATCATAGCTCGGGCTCTTCAGTTGTCCACTCCGAATTCCACTTGCCAAGCGCTTTGAGAGCTGCTTCGACGTGATGGCCCGGCTCGACGCGTAAGAACGCGAGGATGTCGCAATGAACCCACGAGCGAGCGAAGGCGGAGATACTGTGCTCGAAGTCGGTCAGGATGCCCCTGTCCTCGTCCTCCGTGTCTGCCTTCTCCAGGGCGTCCCAAATCTGCGGAAGCAGGTTGCGGTCTACGGTTGGGTTCCACACGGTGTAGGGCATCTCGTTGAGACACATAACCGGCTCGCCGTAACTGGTGTAGCCCTGGCGTATCGGGAGCCCAATGGCTAAACCGATCGCGCAGTCCAATTCCAGATTGCTGGGCTGGGTCATGGCTGCTCTCCTGGTATCAGAGAGGGCTGGCAAATCCACGTCGGCGGACGCAGGTGGCGAAGATAGATGTCCTTAGTTCCGTCGCTGGTTTCGCCCCAGAGGGAGAAGCCGGCTGCGCGGTAACCCGTGCCCTGATGGTGCTCCCGGTCGCAGTAGGACAGGATCAGCTCGACGTGGTAGGCGAGCTCCGGGTAGACGGGCGGGTGATGGGTCAGCCAGTCCCGCTGGACAGCTTTCAGCGAGAGGCTGACTATGCGCGAAAAGACGTTCAGCGTATGGCGCACCGGCCGCCGCTTGCGATCGAGCCCGGTCCACGAGACGGACTGCAGATCGGGATGCACCCAGACGCGCGCCAGGTCGAGCACTTGCCACGCCGTGGGCTGGCCGGATCCGCCGAACAGTCCGGTCTGCTTATGGTGCTGCAGCTTCTTATAGACGACAATGCCGAGCGGCCGTCCGTCCGCGTGGAGGAGGCGGCCGTCCACGGCAAGCGCGTAGGCAAAGGGCAGGCTGCGCGGATCCGGATACCGGTGCAGATAGTGATGCTGCTCGATCGTCGCCCGCACGAAGTACTCGGGCACGCGCTGCACGCTAAAGGTTGCGCATTCGGTCCGGTTCATCGTGGCTGCTCTCCACCGGGCTGCCACTGCGTGCCGGCAAACGGGCATTCCCTGCGGAAGCGAGCGAAATGGGTCCGGTCCCAGGGCGGCTTCTGGGCATTGGGACTGAGATGCGGCACGCAGTCCGCGCACCATACGGCGCCGGCGCCACAGGGACGGCCGCAGCAGCCGCAGTAACACTCGGTGCGCGGCGGGACGTGCGATTGCTCGTTCATCCGACCGCTCCCGGCGCGGGCTGGAAGAGGATACATCCGAAGTCGCCTCGGAAGCGCAGATCCAATTCGAGGTCGATCGTTTCCGCGTTCTCTTCGATGACGACCTCTGTAACGCCGGCGCCGCGAAGGATTGATAGGACCAGGGACTTCCCGATGATGCGAACCCGGTTGTCGATCTCAGGGTTGTCGCACGCGCCGACCTCGTTCTCCGGTCCGGGACCGTGGTCGGCTTTGAAGCGATAGAATCGGCAATGGATACAGGTCTGGCTCATACTTCCTCCAGCAGCTCGATGGCCAGGGTTGCCTGGCGGCCTCCGCCGTGCATCCACTCGATCGCGACGAGCTCACCGCTTTCGCTGGCTACCTCGTCGAGTGCGGTTCCGCGCCTTTCCTCGCCGGTCCAACCGTCCGGCCATGTTTTCGCGGCGATCAGGCCCCGGATGCGCGATAGCTCTTCGGCGTTGATAAGGCTGATCTCGGGCCGACCTGACTCCCGCGCCCGTCGATTGACTTCCTGTTCAATTTCCAGGATCTGCTCAATGCCCCACTCGCGGGCCTGCATCACAAGCGGGCCATAGGTGTTGGCGGACCGGCGCAGGCGATTGGATGGGCGCGATAGCTCTGCATAAACCTGTCTCAGCCGTTTCAATGGCTCCAGATAGCTCCAGCGAGGCTTCTTCAGGACGGTTTCGAGCGCGGTATCCGCATGCGCGACCGGGCAGCCTACACAACCGGTGCGCGCCCCGATCTCGTGAGAAGAGCCTTCGTGGTCCATCCCGTACGTTTCGGCGACCGCGAAGGTAGGCCATCCGTGCTCCGTCTCGGCCTGTACGAGCCAGTCCCAGACGTGGCAAATTCGCCAGTGGACGATAGGCGCAAGGGTGTCGGCGACCGCGCTCGGAATGTCGCGTTGATAGTAGCCCTGCCCGCACTCTGTCCCGTTCTTGCTGCAGGAGAGGACAATGCGGTTGTCGCGGGCGGCACTTTCGCCCAGTCTCACGCCCGTCAGCATCAGGAATTTCTCCGCGCGCAGGTCTCGAAGCGATCGCAGAGCGTTGACCATGGGATCGATCTTGAGGGCGCCGGTACACCAGCGGAAGCCCGAATGAGAGGGCGGAACGCCCTTGCCAAACATGTAAACGTAGAACCGGCGATCTACCTCTGGTAAGACAACACGGGTGTCGAAGCCCTTAACGCGCAGCCTCTCCAGGATGGCCATGGCCGCATTGTGCAGGGGTGGCAGCTCCATTCGAGTGTCAGCGTAGAGAACGGTCAGGCTTTCCGGCCGCTCAACCTGGCCCGTGTCCAGGAGGTGAGCAATGGTGGTCACAGTCGCGGTTGAGTCCTTACCTCCGCTGAAGGCGACAGCCCAATGTTTGTAGAGCGGACCGTAAGTGTTCAGACTCTTGATCGTCAGGTCGAGAGCGTCAGACTGGCTTAGCCGCTGATCACCGAAGAGGGACACTTCTGGCTTCACGATCTTGCTCCTGCCGCAAACGCCGCGGGATCGCTGCACTGGAAGACAATCCAGGTCATGGGCTTGCCGATACCCATATGCCGGTCCGGGTGAGGATCGTGGACGACCGCGCCGTCCAGGCAGACGACCGCGTGCTCGTGCTCACCCCGCGGGGATATCGCCGAAAGGATGGAGTACCCGTACGGATGCCAGCCTTCAATTGCCTGTAGGTAGAGCGCTCGCAGACCGCGGGGGCCGAGGAATTCACGCTCAAGCCGCTCTTCATAGCGCGACCAGTCCTCCGCGCTGGCGCCTTCTTCCGCCGTAGGGTGCGGCACGGTTTCGAGCGGGACTTCGAACACGCTCGCCAGACACGCGGCGTAGCAGTTGCCCATCGGGGGCTTTAGAATGGTTTGATCAACCGGGATCATGAGGCCTCCAGCTTGTCGGCGTGTGCTTGTTGAACTGCTACAACTACATGGGATCGATAGCGGCGGGGCCGCGGTCTGGTATACCAGGGCTCGTGCCCGGTCGGTGGCGCGTCGTTAAGAATTGGGTCCAGATGCTTCTGCTGCATGTATGCGAGCAGGGTCGAGACGATGAACTGCTTGATTTCCGGCTCGGTGCATCCGGTCCACCTCGCAAGCTGCTCCAGATCCGGCTCGCACCGGGCGTCGCAGCAGGCGATGACATGCCGGCGCGCTTCCTCCATCGGGTTCAGTTGTTCATCGATCGGATGCATGGGCGCACCTCGCGTCCGCGACAGCTCACGAGCCGGGCGATTCTACTGCCCGAAACTCGATCTTCCAGACCCAGGGATTCGCTTTCCACGCTCCGAGGCCGTGCAGATGATCCCAGAGAACCTCGAAGGCATGGTGCAGCGTGGGCATGTCGGACCATGGGAATTTGCACCACTCCGCGACGCGATCGACGGTGACGCCTTCAGCCAGGATATCGGCCTCGGTGATGTCCTGGAGGCGCTGGACAGTCACGGCGCAGATTTCAAGCTCGATCCTTGAGGCCCAGCGCGGCATGTGGATGGAAGGAATGCGGTCTCGCATGCTCGGCAAGCTGAGCACCTGGTCCGAGTGGAAAATGATCTTGGCGCCGTCCGCGCAGTACAGAACGGCCCGATAGATGCCGCCATCGTGCGCCACACTTGATCGATTGAACGTTTCACGGACCCAGAGCCTGTCTCCAGGCCCGCCATGATTGCAGCCCCACTCTCGACAGGTGCCGTCTGGCTCGCGGCTGAACCAGAGCGGGATGCCGGACTCGCGGCGCTGGACTTCCTCATCGATCGCCCATGGTTCGAAGCGGATGATTTCCGGGAATTGCTCCGCACCTTTGACAACGCGGCGCGTCTGCGTCTTACGTCCTTCCAGGAGGGCGAGAACCATCGGGGCGGACATGAGGATCGGTCGGGATTTCATGCTACGGCCTCCACAGCGACGGTTTCAGCCGGCCGGCGCAGGTGTCCAAGCGCGCACAGGCATAATTCGCGGCCAAGGCAGATGGGCACGCTGTTGCCTACCTGCTTCACCTGGTCGTCGCGATCGCCGCAGAAGATGTAGGTAGTGGGGTAGGAGTGGGCGTTTGCCAGCTCCCTGGGCTGGAGCATGCGGAAGAGGATGTCGAGCATCAGGAGGTCCTCATCCTTCAACTGGGAAAGCATTGGCTCGACCAGGCCGAAGCGGTCACGGGTAGGAATGGTCGGTATCGGATCGTCGCAGGAGTGCGGAACGCCCGTGCCGTTGTAATTGACCAGGTAAAACCGCGCGAGGCCGAAGTGTCCGGCGTTTGCGCAGATGGTTCCCAGTGGACCGTCTATGTCAGCGCCCGCCATGTTGTTGCGGAAGACAACCAGATAGGGCATGCCGAGCCCATAATGCTCGTAGGAGGCGGTGATCGCGCCGATTGGCTCGTCGATGTCTGCGCAGTCGTGGCCGCCGTAGAACTTCACCAGATAGGGAGTGACCAGGGCGCCGGCGCCATGCGAGGTAACGGCCGGCAGTGGACTATCGACTGCGTGGGTGCGCGGCTGCTGTCCCTTTCTCTCGCCGAAGTTAGGTATTAGGTAGGGCGTCGCCATGGCGATTTCGCCCCTGTGCGCCGTGGTGATCGTCGAGAGTGGTAGATCGAGGCTGCGCGTCCTGTCCGAATCGCCGCGGTGTGTGACTGGGAAGAGAAATCCCTGGACAAGACCGAACCGGTTGCTGGTATCGACTGTTGGCACCGGGGTGTCCACGCTGCGAACGCGCTCGGAGTCGCCTTTCGTGCTGTGGTATTCGGTCAGACACGGGGAGACGACAGCCCGCCGATCGTTGGACAGGATCGTACCGAGGGGCTGATCCGCCGGCTGCGGCCGCTGCTGGCCTGTGGTTCCGCCAGCGCCGAGCAGGTAAGGCTCGACGGTGAACATGTCGGCGGACTGACCGGTGACCGTAGGAAGGGGCTGGTCAATGCTGCGGACGTTGCCGGGACCATCGCCGCCGTGCTGATGAGGCAGCAGGAACGACGTTAGCCGCCAGGCATCTTCTCGGCGGACCAGGAAGAGCGGCAGCGGATCCTCGGAACCGAAGGGGACCTTGGGAAGACCGCTGAACCTGTTGAGACCCGCGAAGATGCGCCGGTGGGTGTTAAAGACGAGTGGCTTCTTACGGCCGTAGATCGACTGCCCGGGCAGGCTCCAGTCGATGATCTCACGCGCGGTGCGCCAGGGCTTTGCGTGCGTGAACAGCGACAGCTCATTAGGTGCCACGTGGGTCTGAATGGGCCAGGTGATAGGCTGATGCTCGGTCTCCAGAACCGCCTGCAGGAAGAATCGGAGGCGAGACGTGGCGTCGCCGTAGTGGGCGGCGTTGAGGAGACGGAATTCGACGGCGTACCCGCGAGCGCGGAGGTCTCCCAGGAACCGGCGGAAGAGGAGTCCCTTCTTCTCTTTGATCGGCTGGCCGAATTGACACGGGCTCGGATGCTTCTCCAGGTGGGCAGGACCGAGGGCGCATGTACACGGGTGCAAAGGGCCCCAATCAATGATCTCGCGGACGTTCTCGATCAGGATGCGCTTGACGTGCAGGGAATCGCACCAGCGGAGAACGTGATAGATATTGGCCCGGCTCTGTGGGGATTTCGGCCGGCCACCTCGCGCCCTGGAGAAATGGACGCACTCCGGCGCAGCGATAAGGAAGTCCACAATGCCGGCCGGTACAAGCTCCCGCGGATCCACGCCTTCGATCGATTCGCAGTACTGCTTGACGTTGGGGTGGTTAAGCCTGTGCGTGGCGATGGCTGTATCCCAATGGTTGATGGCGATTACGCTGAGGTCGATGTTCAGCGCTTCGGCGGCTTCGATTAATCCCTCGGTCAGGCCACCACCGCCGCAGAACATGTCGATGCAGACAGCCTCGGTTCTACTTGCTGGTTGTGCGGGCGGAGCAAGGGTGATCATGAAGCCTCCAAGATCAGGTCGGGCGTCGGAACGCCGCCAGTGGTGAGCTGCTTGTAACGCTCGGATAGGGCTGTCGCGGTCCGCTCGCGCTCGGGCGCCGTCCGGACGGCAGAGCAGAAGAAGCTCCACGAGGGACCGGGCCGATCGTGCCAGGGTGCGGGCAGGACCGTGCGCAGATCGAAGTACTGCTCCACGGCGTCGGGCAGTAGGAACCGATTGCGTGCCTCCACCTGGTGAATCTCGATCAGGCCGCACTCGGGAGGGATCTCCTCGATCTTGGCGATGCCGGGCGGCGTAACGAAGTAGAACTCGTTGGCGAGCAGCAGGCCCATTCGGCGCTTTGTCGGCTGCTTGAGCTCCCGGAGGAAGTCGCTGCGACTTGTCTTGATCTCCAGGGTGTGCCGCAGGAACCGTCCGCTCGGAACCGGCATGATGGCCCAACCGTCCAGCCGCGTCTCGGCCCACTTCTGGTAGCCGGTGCCGGCCCGCAACTCGGGCAGGAAGATCCAGCTCCGCCGCGTGTAGTAGGCGTGAAGGATGGAGACAATGTCCGCGGAGACGAGGTTCACGCCGGCACCGCCTTCGCGCGATCGGCCGCTTCGCGCAGTTGTGCGGCCAAGCGATAAGCAGCCCCACCGATGTTGTTCATGCTGCTCCGGCGCCGGTCGAGATAGCCGTCGCGCCACTTGACACGGTTCTCCAGGTCGGTGATCAGCGCCAATGCTTTGTAATAGTCCCGCCGATCGTGCGCGTCGCCGATCAGGACGCTATCCAGTGCGATGGCTAGAGCGACCATGTTGCCTTCAATGAAAGGCTCCAGTTCCTCGCCGAACCGCTCCACGAACCATTCCCTCATCCCTCCGAACAGGCAGAGCGGGGAGCAGTGGGCCTCGTCGTCGCCTCTGAGCGACAGACGGCCGTTGCCGAGGAGGAAGATGGCAGCCGTGGCCACGTCAAAGCGGTCACATTCCAACGTGTAGGGGTCGGACGGGTTGATGATTTCGTAGATCACTGGAGGACCTTTCGCGCCGGGCCGGGACTTGCCATGTCCAAAGTGAGCTGAGGCACGGAGAGCTGACGTCTTACTTCTTCCGACCAGATTCTGTAGGGGACCGAGGCCCGATCGCGCGGTCCGAATGGGTAGGCTGCGGCGAGTGCCTCGCGGATCTCGTGTTCCGGCCGGCCGCGCATTCTGGCCAGGACGTTGCCGATCGCAAAGCGGGAGTGACTCTGCCACGTCGCGCGCTGTGCGGCTGTAGGGGCAGCGCATCTACGCATGGGATGTCTCCTGGGAAAGGCGGTGAGGAAACTCGCTCCATTCCTGGCCGTCCAAGAGGCGGCCAGCCGCTCCTTTTCCGACAAGTCGCACGACCGCCCGTGGCTCTTCATCGCGGGATTCGGGACCGGGCATCATAGGCAGCAATCGGCCGCTTATCCCGATCGTTTGCCATCCATTCCGAGGGTCGCCCCCGTCTGCGCCTTCCCAGGCTCCCCATTGTTTGAAGAAGAAGGCAACGCCGGCGCGGAAGCATTGATCGCGCAGAGATCGCACCCACGCGGGGTGCATCGGGCGTGCTCCGGAGCCAGACTCGCCGCCGCAGATCACCCAGTCTATGCGCTGATCACGGCCGGGTATCTCTCGGCCCAGGTTCAAGCCGTCGGTAGCATGTAGGGCCGATCTTGTCGCGAACGATTCACCGTGCTGCCAGTTACGCACGCGCAACAGGTCCACGGGCCCGAGCAGTGGCTCGCAACTCAGGAAGCGAACGGCTGCGGGGGATTGGAGCAGCAGTGGAATGCGCTCGTCGAGGCGAGGCTGATCCTCCGCCGACACGCCCAGCCATACGTTCGGCAGCGGCCAAGGCATTTTGTGCTCGTTCTGTTCGTAGGGCATGAGGCCGGGCTTCCAGATGCGCGGGAAGCAGCGCCCCGGCCGACCGTAGTGAAGGGCAATGTAGCCGCGCGTGAACCCATCTCGCCGCGTACCATTGAAATACTCGGCCATGCGCTGCGCGCGCTTGGTTAGAACGATGTGCGTCAGGTGCGGCGTCATAGCCATGATCGCGAAACATTTGTCAATCCACTCGAACGGAACCCACGAGCCGAACAGGTCCGTCATGTCGCACCAGAAGATAGTGGCTGGCTTCTTACGGCGCAGGACGGACGCGAGGACCTCCTCATCCAGGTAGACCTCTTCGCCCAGGTCGTCCGGGCCCTTGGTGATCCCGGGGAATTGGGACATGCCGAAGCGGGGCTGAAACCCGCTGCTGTAGCAGTTGGCGCAACCGGGGCTGATCTTCTGGCAGAAGTGGCCCGGCACGCGGTTCGAGCCGTCGATCTTGCGGGCGCGCAGGGGATTGACCGAAAGGTCGCACCATTCGATGGAGGTCTTATTCATCGAGAAGCTCCTTCAACGTGGCCATGTCGCGCAAGGCGGAAACCAGTCCCGTGCAGCTGCCGTGGCTGGCCTCTTCCAACTCGCGCTTACAGAGGCGCAGGGTATCGGCGACAGATCGCTCCTGGCCTTCATGATCGCGGAACGTCCGGCCAGCGAATCGGCCGATACCGTTTTGCCAGAACAGGACGGCATACCGCTCCAGGGCTTCACGGGCTGAGAGGGAGGTCGCCTCTGCCGTCATAGTGCGACCTCAGCGCCTTTCCTGGCCGCAGCGCATAGCGTCGAGAATGTGATCTGGCGGCCGATTTCGAGGCCATGGGTGAACCAGGCGCATTCGAACCAGGATCCGCTGCCTTTGCCGCTGGGCGTCAGGAAGTTGATGCGGCCGCCGAGCAGGATGATCTCGACGCCGTGTTCCGCGTACATGCGCTGGCGCCGGCTGCCGCCCAGGGCGGTGATGGGGAGCAGCAGGGCGAACGGTTTCCCGATCTCGTAACAGCGCTCAAGGTAGGCGTCTTTGATAGAGTAGGGCGGGTTTGTCAGGATGGCGTCGAACGCCGGCATGGACGGAGCGAAGAGGTCATCGGTGACGAAGTCGAAGCCCTGATCAGCGTCGACGGCCACGGTCACGGCGAAGCCGGCGGCACGGATAGCAGCCGCCAGCGTGCCGGCGCCGCAGGAGGGCTCGCAGACACGCCAGCCGGGCTGGAGATGGGGCAGGAGAGGCGTGAGCGCGTGGGCCGGCGTGTGGAAGCGGTCCGAGCCCTTGGCACCCTCCATTACCTTCTCGCGGACGGTGGCGGTCATCGCTGCTCCTCCGGCTCCTCGGGAGCCAGTTCCATGAGCAGCGATTCAAAGAGCGCGTTGTCGGTCCCCGTTGGGCAGGCCGCCCAGAATTTACGGAGAGCCTCCGTGCAATCCGCCTGCCAGAGCACTTCGCGGTACTGGGAAGCCAACTTGTCGGAACGTCGGTCTATGGCACCGCTGTGCCTGGTGCGGCAAACGATGTCACACAGACTGCCTGCATGAGCCAGGGCGTCAACGGCGCGAATAGAACCATGAAGACCGCGTGAACAAACTTGGATGCGGCCGCAAACTTCGTACACCTTGCCGACCTTCTCGGCCTTTAGAAGATGGATAGTCTTTCCTTCTGAATTCCGGAAATGCCACGCGTCGACGGTCTCACCTTGGTGCTGGGAAGGCCCTCTATGAGGCCGAGCAGCCTTGCGCCCGGCGATGATGTCGGCACGCGTAATTCGGTACCGCTTGATGATCTTTCCCCAATGTTTTGAACCATCCTCATGGGCGCAAGCGAATACGCAGGTTTGTTCTCCTTCCTTGCTAAAGGAGGTGACCTTCACATCATGGCCGTCCCAGGGAAAGCAGAATCCTACTGCCAGACGGCACCGCTGATGCGTACCCAAACCGCCGTGCAGATACATCGACGCGGGCGAGCGCTCTCGCTGCCGCACATTGTCCGCGATGATGAAATCGCGTTTGAGGGCGAACTCGTAGGATGCTGCGAACGATAGATTTCCCACCTCGATTGCGAGCGTATAGAAGTTCTCGGAACTCTCACCGATCCATCGATCGCTATTGTAGTGGCTGGCGATGTACTCCCAGTCGCCCTCGGCGAACTCCATACCGCTTCCGATTGCCAGTGTAAGAGCCGTGTACATGGCGTGGTTTAAGCGCTCCCAGGAGTGGGACGTGGCCTTGTTTGCGCCGCTCCATGTGGTGTTGAGCAATTCAATCGGCCTTGAGGTGCTCATCCGGCTCTCCTTAGAATGTCTTCCTGGGTCCAATCGTCCGTGGGGGATTCGGAGTGGACCGAATGGACCGAGTGGACATGATGGACCGGGGTCTCGGACGGATCGAGGCGATCGGTGGGGGCCGTCAGGTCCGGGAGGTCGGCATCGTCGGCTTCTTCGGCTTCCAGGAGGTCGAAGAGGCTGGGCGTCGCGAGCTTCTCTTCGGCGGAGCGGCAATAGGCGACGCCGTCCTCGAAATACTGCGGGTTCAACTCGATACCGATGGCGCGGCGGCCCAGCTTGATGGCGGAGATCGGTACCGAGCCAATGCCGGCGAAGGGATCGAGGACGACTTCGTCCAGCATGGAGAGCTGGAGGATGGCTCGCTCGCAGATGTCCAGCGGTAAGGGACAGAGGTGCTGCTGCTTGCCCTTTTGCGCCTGGCGAGAGTTCAGGGTGAGCATGCGCGCGATGTCTGTCCAGACATCCGGGTGCCAGGATCGAACCGGGATGAGAGCGAAGTCGCGCGGGAGGGCGCCGGCCTGGTCCAGAGCGTCGGCGGTGCGAACATGCTCCTCGTGATCGTAGACCGTGGATTCACTGTGGCGGCGATAGAGCCCGAAGATCTGGTTCCACTTCAGCTTTGCAAGGACGTCCGGCGGCGGAAGCGAGGGGCCCGGTTTGGGTGGAATTAGCCGAGAGCCGCATTCCAGGAGGCTGTCGATCTCGTCGGGCGTGAGCAATCGGTCGCCCGAGCTGCGCATGAAGCCGTCCGCATCAATCTGCCAGCGCGCGCGGCTATAGCCATCCGGGTTCTCCCATCGTGCCTCGGCGACGACGGCGCCGGTCTCGTCTTTATCTCCGGCCTGGAGCCACTTCTTCTTGCGCTTCTGGACCGGCGCATCCGCGTAGCTGTTGGTGTTTTCGGACGGCGGCTTGCGGAAGATCAAAAGGTATTCGGGCAGACCGTAGCCCATCTTGGTGCCGTCTTTGCACTGTTCCGTCCAGCCGAGGCGGTACGTCTGGTTATTTTCACGAACGACGTCCGTACAGATAGTCTTCATGCCCATGTAGGCGAAGCCGTGTCGCATAAAGTGCGTGATGCACAGGGCATGAAAGGGCGTGATCGTCTGGAATCCGAGGCCGTTCATGCCGCCCGGCACGACGCGGTCTTTGACGTGGACCGCGAGGACACGGCCGGGCTGCAGGACGCGGAGCAGATTGGGCGTGAGAAAGTCCATCTGCTCGAAGAAGTGGGCCTCGTCCTCGGTGTTTCCCAGGTCGTTGAACGAGGGCGTGTATTCGTATTGGGTGGAAAAGGGGATTGAGGTAAGCATCAAGGCGACGCTGTTCTCCGCGCGGCCGGCGAGGTCGAGAATGGCGTCGTCGTTGACATACTCGAAGCGCTTGCCCGAGACAACCTGGCGCTGGGTCCCCATCGACCGCTCGATCCCCTTGATCGCGTCGGAGGAGAGGCCGAATTCTCGGATGATCTCGGACATGCGGGCGACAAGGCGCTTGTGGTCTTCCCACTTGCGGAGCAGGACATCCTTAATGGAGCGCTCGCTCTCCGCGTAAATTAGATGGATCTCCACCTGGTGTGGCTGCAGGAATCGGTGAACGCGGTGGACCGCCTGAATGAAATCGTTGAACTTGAAGCCGATTCCGAGGAAGACGGCCTTGTGGCAGAAGTACTGGAGATTGCAGCCGGACCCGAGCATGACCGGCTTGGCGGCGAGGTATTGGCGCCGACCCTGGCTGAACTCCGCGATGAGGACCTCGCGCTCGTCGAGGTCCTGCGAACCGTAGACTGCGGCCACGTTTGGGATGGTCTTCTCGATCGCGGTCCGTTCCGCTTCCAGGTCGTGCCAGATTATCCAGTGATCGCCGGGCGCGGCGGCGAGCAGCTCCTGCATCTTCGCGATACGGTCCGGCAGGGAATCGCGCTTCTCGCGCGAGGCTTCTGAGACGCCGTAAGAGGTGTCGCGAAACATGCGGGCCTGGCCGCGCTTGCTGGTCGTGGCGGGCGGCGCCGTGGAGTGGTCTACCGCGACTTCGTGCCACACGACCTTCATTTCGGGCAGGATGTATCCCTCGTCGGAGAAGCCCTCGCCGAGATCGCTTGGGCGCTGCAGGAAAATGGCCCAGGTAGCAATCCAGTGCCAGAACTCGGTCTCCTTATGCGGATGCAGCGTCAGATCGTGTGCCTTTTCGCTGTTGCGCTTGAAGAACTTGGTCTTGGTGTGACCGAAGTCCGCTATGCCGAGGAAGGCTGCATAGGCCGTCAGCTCCAGGTAGGAGTTCGGGCTGGGTGTCGCGGTGGCGACGAAGCGGTAAGGAACGGACATCAAGGGCCCGAAGAGGAACTCGCCGAAGGTCTTGGAGCCAAACGAGCGCAGGACGGCCGCTTCATCGAGGCAAACGACTTTGAAGAGGCTGACGTCGAGCCGGCCGTCCCGGACACTCTCGTAATTCGTCAGGTAGATGCCGTCGCCGGCGACCTCTTCGGTTCGGCGGATAAAGCAGACCGGCGTGCCGAGCAGCGCCGCATCGTGGATGAACTCCTGGCGGACGCCCAACGGCAGGATGATGAGACCACGGCCTCCGCCGGACTTCTCCAGCACGAGGCGCGCGATCTCCAGCTCCTGCATCGTCTTGCCCAGCCCGAAGGCTTCGAAGAGGGCGCGGCAGCCGCCACGAACGGCCCACGCGACGCACGCAGCCTGATGCGCCTTGAGGATGGGGTTGACGTCGGACGGATCGCCGGGGAAGCCGTGCGATCGCGCGGAGGAGACCTTACGCCGCAGGAACGCGTCGTACTGGCTTCGGAGAGCCTGATTGTCGAGCAGAGCCGCGGTCACGATACGACGTCTCCTCGCGAGATTCTGTCTTCGGACAGGCGTTCCCGCATCTGATCAAACGACTCTACGGGCAGGTGGAAGGAGCTGCAGAAGGCGACGTAGAGGTCACAGCAGAGTTCGGCGACAAGCGTGTCCGGATGCCGGTAGCCGAGGACTTCGAGGGCGTGGACGATGTGCATGACCCAGTGCAGCGGGTAGTGACCGACGGAGCAGGGCCGAAAATTGGCCGGCGGAGTGCGGGACATGAAGGAGCCCGGCTGGTAGTCGATCTCGCGCTCGTCGGCTGGGACCATGAAGGCCCAGCGCGCGAAGGCGACCAGCTTGCGCTCAGGCGCGTCAAGCGGAAATTTCGGAGTCATGTCGCAGCCGCGGACGGCGGCGAGGAGCACGCCCTGCTCACGGATCGGGAGATCCATGACCCAATCCTGGAGTATAGAGCGGCGCGGCAGCGCTGGCTGCAGTGCGGGAGATTCGGAGCGCGAGGGCCCTACGGCAAGCGTCCGAAGGTGCCGCGCGTCTTCCAGCGCATAGGCTTCAGAGAGGGCCTTTTCCATACGCTCCCGGCTCATGACCGGGCCTCGCTTTCGTGCGCGGCAAGCGTCCAGGTATCCGGCTTGCCCTCCTCGCGATGGCGCTGGATGAGACCGTATTCCTCCATGCGTGTCAGGCGGTTTTGTATCGCCATGAGGTTGGCGTTATCGCCCGCCTCTTCGAGCGCGGCCGCGATGGTCGATGAGCTCACGCCCTCTTCGCCTCCGCGCTCGATGATGTCATAGGTGCCCTGCAGTACCGGACTGAGCGGGATGCTGCCTGCCCCGTTGCACCGCCGGCAAACCACTGTCGCCATAACGCCTCCTGGGTCCTGCTCGGCGCAAGATACACGGCTCGCGCCCGAAAGTAAATGAAACGTTTAATACTATAGCACGAACTAAATAGATTGTCGAGTATCCAGGTGCAAATATACAACAAATTATTTTAAAAGGCAGAAAAGCCGCGTCCATACGGACCTGGCGGCCGGCGCGACTTTTCTGCCTCTGCGCGAGAGTCGCGCGGCGACCGGATTAGAAGATATTGTTTCGGCGCTTGCGGGTATTGGCGGTGCGGCGGTTCACGAAGATCTGGCCGAGGGGGTCCGCCTTTTCCATGGCGCGGCGCATGTCGTGAAGATAGGTATGGCTGTAGATCTCGGTCGTCGAAATCTCTTCGTGGCCGGCGATGTGCTGCGCGGCGGGCATATCTTCATGGGTAAGCATGCTCAATGTGAAGTGGCGGAGCTTGTGGCATGTGAACTTCGGGACCTCGGCGTAGCGCACGTACCGCGCAAACTGTTTTGAGAAGGCCTCGACCTGGATCGGGTCGCCGTAGCGGGTGATGAAGAGGGTATCCGCGATCGGCTCCGCGGGCGCGTGGACGCCCGGGCACGCGGTCCACTTCTCGGCGCCGTTGCGGCCGCTGCATGTGGCGAGGCCCAGGTCGGCCAGGCGCACCAGGCGGCGCTTGACGACGATGGGGCCGCTCGGCTCACCCGCAACTTCCAGCTTCGCCACGATGCGATCCACGGTCATGCCGGCGTCGCTCCCGGTAAGGAGGTTCAGGACCGCCCGCACGGCCGGCGCGAGGGGATTGCTGGCAGCCTCCGCCGCGCGCTTCCGCTCGATGGCAGCGTCCTTCTCCAGCTTGTCGCGGAATAGGAGCCAGGGCTCCATGTGCTCCAGCAGGCTTTCCGTGAACGGAACAATCCTTTCCTTATTACCCTTGGTCTTGACGAGCAGCATCTGACAGCGATCGCGGTCCAGGTTGGCGTATTTCAGCGCCAGAATCTCATGTACGCGGGCGCCCGTTGCGATCAAAGAGAGGATGATGGCCCGATCGCGCTCGGCAAACCGCAGATTGAGGGTGTCGTTGATGAACCGCGCGTGCGGGTTGACGGCGGGATCATGCTTGGAGTAGACCGCCGCGAGCAGGGACTGGAGAATGGCGCCGGTAGGGACGAACCCGGGCGACTTGCGCGGAGGGCGCTTACCGACGTAATCGCGCAGCGGATCCTCGGCGACAAGCCCACGCGTGCGGCAATAGGCGAAGAACCGTCGTGCCGACTGGAAGTCCTCGTAGACCGTTCGGGGCGAGACCCGCTTCTGGCGCAGGGAGGCATAGGTCCGCCAGTCGCGGCCATTGTAGGCGGCGAGGGGAACGGCCTGCTCCTCCGCCCAGAGTCGCAGCTGCCGGAGGGTCGTGTCGTGCCGCTCGACGGACTTGGGGGCGAGCCCCGCGCTGGTGCGGTTACTGATGTAGTGAAGAAAGTCTTCGATTGCGGTTTTCCAGACTTGATCGCTCATCTGTTTCATCCTTTCCTGAAAGAGCGGCGAAGCAAACACCAATGAGATCCGAGCAAACACCTACGGTGCGCAGGGTAAATAAGCCGTTTTGTTACTGATCTTAAAGTAAATGAAACGTTTATTAGCCAGTTCAACATTTGCCGCGTAGCTGGCTGCCACGCGGCACGTTTACTTAATCTATGAGGCCTCCGCTCGGATTCGAACCGAGGACCAACGGTTTACAAAACCGTTGGATTTCGCGGGGTGGCCTTTTGAGATCAAAAAACGGGCCGCGGGTCTGATTGCGCACCGAATATCCAATGTGCGCGGGCGTTAGAAGCGGTGCGCCTTCGGCGGTCGGCGGTCTACGTGGAGCTGGGGTCGCGGGCCGCGTCCACCAGTCCCTGAAGATAGATGGATACCCGCTCCTCGATGACGCGGCGCCGGTCGGTGGGAATCTGGGAGAGCGCTTCCGCGATGGAGGCGAGCCACTCTCGGTCCGGTCCGCCCGGCAGCGCATCGGAGATCCGCTGGACGACGGCGGGAACGTCCGGGCCGCTCGCCCAGGCGGCTCCATGCTCCTCAAAAAACCACTTGATGGGGACATCCAGATGGCGAGCAATGGTGGGCAGGTGGTCGATATCGATGCCGTTGATGCCCCGCTCATACATGCCGTAGCCCGCGCCGGACATTTCGAGTTCGTTGCCGATCTCGCCCTGGCTGATGCCCATCTGGCGCCGTCGCGCAAACATACGTGCGCCACGGCGGGCGCGGATCGTGTCACTCACGGGCTTCATTGGCACATCGGTTCCCCGGCGCTTTCGGCCGACAGCTTCTTCACACGCAGCGCACGCGCCGCGAAGTCCGCGCCGACCCGGGTCGCGAGCGCCTCCAGGAACTCGGGCCTGCGATCCGCAAAGCGCCGAACATACCGGTTCAGCGGCTCCCAGCGTTCGGTATCCGCGAGCCGGTGCACCAGCTCATGAAGGACGGCCTCATGGTAGTGCGGCAGTGACGAGCGTCCTGACACGACGATCTCACCGCCGATGCAATACGCGGACCGGGGATGGTGATCGAAGTCGAACAAGAGGGCGCCGCCGTGCTTACTGCACAAATCAGAGAGCTCGCGAATGGAAAGCGGATATCGGGCGGGGTTGGGGCCGACCAGGTCGAGAAGGATGGCACGGGCACATGCGTGTATGGCGGCAGCGAAAGGAGACATCCTGAACTCTCCGAAGCTCACGGAATTGGCACATCGATAGTATACGCCTGTGTACCGATTGGCCCGCAACAGTACAAATGCCTGTAAGCTCTCTGCCAAAACGTAGCCGCCATGAAAAGTCGCGCCGGCGCGACTTTTTCTCTTCCGGACTACTGTTCCAGTCCCTGGTTGTCCGCGCCCTCCTCCTGAGCCAGCCGCGCCTCGACCATTTCCAGATCCGCCTCTGCCGCGGCCCGCAGCTTCGCCAGGTACCGCTCTCGCGCGCGGCCGGTAGGCAGATTGTCCAGTACCCGGCCCTGCATCGCCTTGACCTCGTCGAGCGCCGGGTCCGCGTCTTCCGTCCGGGTCTCGTGGCGCGGGCGCACGACATCGGACAGAAAGGCGAGCTCTCTGGCCGCGACCACGCTCCAATCCAGGGCGGCAGCCAGCCTGTCCACGATTTCCTTGCCGGGCTCCGGGCGCTTACCCGTCACGTTGTGCGGCTTGTCGTTCTCGATGTTGGCGATGTAGGTCTTGCTCACGCCAGAGAGATCCGCGAGCTCGTCCAGCGAAAGCTTGGCCTTCTTGCGGCGCCGCCTCAATTCGTTCCCGAACGCGCTCATTAAGGGTATCCCGGTCAGTCGGTTCGAAAATCCATCCGTGTATGACAGCATCTGTGTCTCCTGTGTCTCCTTCGTGGGAGCAGCCACACATTAGGTAGAGTGTACTGCACCGTAGTACAAACGTCCAGACTACGGCAGCGCACTTTTCGTACTACCACGCTTGACAACACATAGGAAGACGTGGTAGCATTCCCAAAACCGGCAGGCCAGGCCGGATCAGAAGAGATAACGGACGCATGATCACGGACACGTCAAACCGCGAACACTACTATGCGGTGAACAAGGATAAGCTTCGCCAGGCGAGAGGTGAGCGCTCGGCTGCCGATGTCGCACGTCGGATCGACGTCAGCAGGCAGATCCTGTGCGACTGGGAGGCCGGGCGCGTCCGCGTCCGCCACTCCAAGCTCGTGCAGCTCGCCGACCTCTACGGCGAAGACCTCTCGTACTTCCTTCAATAAAAATTTGCCGAAATCGTACTACCATAGTTGACATATTGTACGTTGCCGTAGTACAATATAGAAGACAGGTGCGGAGGCGGCCCAAGGCGGGCATGGAGGATGAGCGATGACACAGCAGCTACGACAGCGGCGAACCTGGCGGGGACGGGACTACACGGGCGCTTACGTCCGCAAGGTCCAGCCTGCATCCTGGCAAGAAAAGCTGGACCTGTTGCACCAGAGCCTGTCCAACGCGCGCTCGAACGGCGATGCCCGCATGATCCCGATCGTCGAGCGCGCCATCGCCCAGCACCGCACCACGGACCCGATCGCGCACGACCGCAGCCTCGGGCTCATTCCATAGTCCGATGGCCGACACTGTTCTACGGAAGCCCTGCCGCTTCCGAGGGCGGCTTGCACAATCCGGCGAGGAGCTCTACAAGCGCACAGTCTTGATGGTTCCCAGCCACGCGCAAGCATTCGCCCGCTGCCTCGACGCAAACGCTCGCATCCTGACTGGTTCCGTGTCGGTTGTGCGATCCGTTCGTGCTGTCCACGCCCGCTGCTGTTATGTCATCTGGCAGCCGGCAAGCGCAGACCGGCTCGGCGAGATGGATGCCAAGTTCCGTGCCGATCGGCTGGCGCGGGCGATCGCGGAGTACGGTGAGTACACGTTTTACCCGACGCTCGACATGCCCGGCTGGTATTGGTGTATCCACGACCACGGCGAAAACAAAGACGCCGGCGTCTACCTGGTCCATCCGGACCGGGGCTGCCATTGGGACTCCGGATGTAAAGACATGCGGTTCCGGTGCCGGCGGCTTCGAGCGCTCTGCAAGCATGCGGAGGCGCTGAGAATCCATCTTGAGGAGGATGCCGCGTGAACGGCCTTACCCAGAAACAGGCTGAGGTGTTGATGTACCTTGTCCAGCAGGTTCTCGATTGCGCGGCGATGCCTGCGATCCGGGAGATCTGCGCGCATTTCCAGCTTTCCAGCCTCCGCGGCGCCACGGTGCATCTGGACGCGCTTGAGCGCAAAGGCATGATCCACCGGGGCCACCTCTCCCGGCAGATCTCCGTGACCGACGAGGGGCTCGCCGTTGTTGGGGAGGCCCGGCCAGAGCTAGCGCAGCGGATAATCGCGTTGCGGCTCGCTACGAGCTGGGATTCGCTGAGCATGCAAGACCGATGCGAGCTGTTGAGTGCGTTGATGCGCGCGCATAAGGACGATTACTCCGCCAAAGATGCGCGCACTAATTAGGATGGGAGGATCCAATGAGCCTGAAAGATTACGATCCTTTTGGCCAGGCGCTCCGCCGTTATGTGGACGTGGTGAGCCGGCCCGAGCTGTCGGGACCAGCCGGTGACGCGCTCCAGGAGGAGCTTGCCGCGCATGAGACAGCGCTGTACGCGACGGCCGAGGCGTACCTGGCTGGCTGCGTCGCCCAGCGCGTGACTCGGGTGGCGGACATTCCGGCTCGGGCGCCGATGGCTCCGGCTCTGCGGCTGGCCACGGTCAATGTGCCGTCCGGACTCGCAGACTGGGACCGGCCGGCGGGCCGGCAGTGGATCTGCGAGAAGCACGGTATCGACTACGGGCCGGGCGGGGCCTGCTGTCTGTGCGACGGCCCATCTGGGCGCGCCGCGGACTGCACCCCTCCATTAGCGTCACCTCCTCGTCCGCGAAAGCGCTCGCGCATCACCGCCATCCGCAACACCTGTGTTTTTCTCACCGCGATGACGTTTTGCCTGGCCGTCGGTATGGCAGCCCGGTTATTCGACTGGCCTCACTCCGGCATTTTGGTCGGAGCGATCAGCCTGGTCACCTCTCTGCACTGTGCCTGGATTCTCAGGCGGAGCCCGGCCTGAGCCGGGCATAGCGCGACTTTTCCTACCGGCGTTCCGGCCGCTTCGAACTTTCCCGTTTGCATTCATTCAGTTATTGGCAGGCACTCTTGGCACACGAAATGTCTGATCGTCCCCTTTTGGAACCGGCTGAGATCGAGGCGCGCGGGCTCGTCGATCTTGGGAACGGGTTTCTGCTCGATCCTGAGACGGGCGAAGTCATCGAGAACCGGAAGACGCCGTTCCGCGTCCGCGATCTGGCCACGGCGGAGTTCGTCGTCCGGAGGCGCCAGGAGCGGGACGCCGAGATCGTGAAGCAGCTCACGCTCTTTAAGGCACAGTGTGAACCGATCCTCGCGGCGCTGCGGGCGGCGATACGGGAGCGGGACTGGTGGAAGGCGCGCTACGATCCGGAGCTCGAAGTGTTTGCAGCGCAGCAGATCGAGGTTGCAAACGCGGGTCTTCCGGAGAAAAAGCGTACCTCCAACTTCCGCACGGCGTACGGCCGACTGCAGTTCGGAACGAGCCCGAAGATGATCGACATCCCCGCGGAGACGATGCCGGACGCCATCAAGTGGGCCGAGCAATTCGTGCCGGAGGCGGTGCAGAAGACGCTGCTCAAGAAGCCTCTGGAAGCGCATGAGGAGATTCTGCCGCCGGCCTATTTTGACGTGCTGCCACCGCGTGTGTGGTTTGCCGTGCAGACGGGCGTGAGCGTCCCGCCGGAGGCGGAGAAGCTCGCGAAGCTCAAGATTTAGGGTCGGCGGGCTGTTACCGGGCAGAGCCTGGTGATTGTGAGTGGTACGAAGCGCGAGTAGCGCGGAAAGGGTGGGCGGCGGATGGACATAGGTCAATTCTTGCGGTCGCTGCGTGGCGGACGGACCGCGCTGGAGCTGGAAGACAGGCTCCGCAACCTGGTGAAGCAGGTCTCGGACACAAATAAGCCGGGTTCGATGACGATCACTCTCACGGTCGAGCCGGGCGGCGGCAACAGGATACGCGTCCGCGACAAGATCGGCGAGACGCTGCCGAAGCAGGACCGGGATTCGACGCTGTTCTTCGCCGAGGAGGACTACTCCCTGTCGCGGCAGATGCCGGGGCAGGTGTCACTGAGCGTGCTGGAAGGGATGGAGTAGGTATGCAGAAGCAAGCTATCGATGGCGTCGCCGCTGGGCGGACCGAATACGAGGCGGCGTTTACCCATGGTGCGGCCAGTACCGCGCTGCAGACTGTCGGCGACACGGTGTTCGCCATCTTGCCCGAAGGGTACCGAACAGAGGACCTCGACCTTGAGCAGTTCCTGCCTGCACCGAGACGGGTGAAATCGGACGTCGGCTTGGATGACGGCCCTTCCTTTGTCGCCTATGTGAACCGGTTCAAGACGGCAGGCGCCCTTCTCCTTGCCAACCGCGACGCGGCATCCGTGACCGCGCTGCTCGACTACCATGAGGCCGCGGACAAGCCGTCCTGGCTGACGCATCGGGCCGTGCTGACGGTGAAGAAAACGCCGGAGTGGGTCACATGGATCGGCAAGAACAAGCAGTGGATCGGCCAGGGGGATTTTGCGGACTTCCTCGAAGACAACGTGCTGGATATTGCGGAGCCGGATGGCGCGACGATCCTGGAAGCGGCGAGCAATCTGCAGGCACGCAAGACCGTTCATTTCAAGAGCGGTATAAACCTCTCCAACACGACCACCCAGCTGGAGTTCGTCGAGACGCTCGAAGGGACCAGTGCCGTCGGCCAGATGGAGGTTCCCACGCGTTTCACGCTTGGGCTTGCGCCCTTTGTGGGCATGGAGCCTATCGCGATACCGGCCCGGCTCCGGTACCGCATCGTGGACCATAAGCTGAGCTTCATGTTCATCATCGAGCGGCACGGACGAATCCTCGAGAAGGCCTTCGACGCGGTGCTGACGATGATCGCGGACCAGACGGATATCAAGCCGCTTCTCGGCTCGGTCAGGTGAGATTCGAGATAGCGGACGAGGTCCTGGTCGGTAGCGGGAGCGATCTATGACGGCTGTGGCAGAGAGTGAGGTTGTCCGTACGTCCCGGCCGGAAGGCGGCGTCCTGGCGGTCCAGATGGCCGATGACACGGTGATCCGCATCCGCCCGCAGTGGCCGGACGCGTTCGAGGCCCTCGTCGAGCGCGGGGACGAGCTGCTCTCGCTCTTCCACGGACCGAGTGCGGAGCTCGCATTCGACCGAGCCGTCGATGCCTGGCGGCTGGGGTGGGAGTGACCGGAGG
>JADMIO010809317.1_pt1 | contig 44824 bp, 42 predicted proteins | sample 8958161 | NCBI WGS metagenome assembly JADMIO01 (sample SAMN16585339, study PRJNA669376) | soil metagenome | isolation source: Crop rotation soil | place: USA: Cullars Rotation, Alabama | collected 2011
CGCGACAACTTGTCCACGTGGAATTCTAAGCTTAGGATCCCAATGTGCTGGAAAGCAGCGCTCCGGGACGCAATGTCTATTTTACACTAAGAGCCGGGTTTTGATTGAAAAATTCACGGAAAGACCTGAACCTTTACTAAGGAGAGCCGGCAGCAATGCCGGTTCTTTGTTTTTCCCTTTGCCTTTCGCCCTTCACCTTAGCCCTCACCCCTCAGACCTTATTTCCCTATCTTTGCATCGCAACAATCATCATGGAATTTAAACTTCACTCTCCCTTTCAGCCGGCGGGCGACCAGCCTGAGGCTATTCGTCAGCTCACCGAGGGCATTGAATCCGGCGAAAAGCATCAGACCCTGCTCGGCGTGACCGGCTCAGGCAAAACCTTCAGCATTGCGAACGTGATTCAGAATGTGCAGCGGCCCACGCTCGTGATGAGTCACAACAAGACCCTCGCTGCGCAGCTTTATGGGGAATTCAAACAGTTCTTCCCTGAAAACATGGTCGAATATTTCGTGAGCTATTACGACTACTACCAGCCCGAGGCATTTATTCCCTCCACCAACACCTATATAGAAAAGGATCTCTCCATCAACAGTGAAATTGAAAAGTTAAGGCTGCGGGCAACAAGTTCATTGCTTACAGGCAGAAGGGATGTGATCGTGGTGAGTTCGGTGAGTTGCATTTATGGCATTGGTAAGCCCGAAGATTTTGGCGCGAATGTTTTCACGATGAAAACAGGAGAGGTGACCACACTCAACATGTTTTTGAATAAACTGGTTCAGTTGTTTTACAGCCGCACCGGGGGTGAATTCAAACGTGGAAATTTCAGAGTGAAAGGTGACACTGTTGATATTTTCCCTGCATACGAAGATTTTGGCGTGCGTGTTCAGTTTTTCGGAGATGAAATTGAAAAACTGGGTTCGTTTGATGTTGAAACCGGAAGGCGGCTTGAAACCATGACGGAATACACCATGTATCCCGCAAATCTTTTTGTGACGCCTCGTGATGTTTTAAACAACGCCATCTTTGACATTCAGAAAGACCTGGTGGCAAGGATCAAATATTTTGAAGACATAGGGCAGCCCGGAGAAGCTTTCAGAATAAAAGAGCGGACCGAATTTGACATCGAGATGATGCGCGAACTGGGCTATTGCAGCGGAATTGAAAATTACAGCCGCTATCTTACTGGCCGCAAAGAAGGGGAGAGGCCCTATTGCCTCATGGATTATTTCCCGGATGATTTTCTGCTCGTGGTGGATGAAAGTCATGCATCGCTGCCGCAGATCCGCGGCATGTTTGGGGGTGACCGTTCCCGCAAGCTCAACCTGGTTGAATATGGTTTTCGCCTGCCCTCTGCCATGGACAACCGGCCCATGCGTTTTGAAGAATTTGAAACTGTGGTGAAGCAGGCTATTTATGTGAGTGCAACGCCTGCAGAATATGAATTGCAAAAGTCAGGCGGCGTGGTCGTCGAACAGATCGTGAGACCAACAGGCCTGCCTGATCCCATTGTGGAAGTTCGCCCTTGTGTGAACCAGGTCGATGATCTGCTTGAAGAAATTGACGAGACAGTGAAAAAGGGAATGCGGGTGCTGGTGACCACGCTCACCAAGAGAATGGCCGAGGAAATGGCGCGCTTCCTGGACAACCTCCGCATCCGGGGAACTTATATTCACTCTGAAGTTGAATCACTTGAACGGGTCGAGATTCTGAGAGACCTTCGCGCAGGAAAATATGATGTGCTGGTTGGGGTGAATCTATTGAGAGAGGGTCTTGACCTGCCCGAAGTTGGACTTGTTGCGATCCTGGATGCAGACAAGGAGGGTTTTCTGCGCAGCGAGCAATCCCTTATACAGACAGCAGGCCGCGCCGCACGGAATGTGGATGGGAAAGTGATCCTTTACGGGGACCGCATCACCAAAGCAATGAAGGCCTTGCTCGATGAAACAGAAAGGCGCCGTAAAAAACAAATTGAGTACAACACTTTGCACGGGATCACTCCCAAATCTGTAGTGAAATCAAATGAAGATGTATTCAGCCAGGCTCTCGGGCGCAAACCCAAGGAATATAAATATGACCTGAAGCCGATGAATCTTGTAGCAGAGCCTTCCAGCGAATACCTGACAAAGGAACAACTTGAAGAACGCATCCGCCTTATCCGGAAGAACATGGAATCCGCCGCAAAGGACCTGGACTTCCTCGAAGCCGCCAGATTAAGAGATGAGATGTTTGCCCTTCAAAAGGAATTAAGCAACAGGAAATAATGCGGTAATGCGATAATTTAAAATTTAGAATTCATAATTTAAAATTTCACTTCCACGTATCATTAACCACATAAACCGCATTATCCCATAGCACCTGTTCCACAGGTAAATTCTTTTCCTTGGCCTGTTTCAGAATATCCTCATACCAGGATTCGGAAGCTTTAATTTTATTAATCACCTGGGTGATCCTTGCCACATATAATTCCTGGTTGGTCGTGTCCGGAATTCCGCTTCCTTTGTTAGTGGAAGCCATCACCTGTTTTTTAATTTCGGCAGAGATCAGCCGGTTGAAAAGGGTAGAGGGATGCCCATCGCCGGGAATAATATAATCAGCATGCACAAAAGGCTGCTTGTTATATTTGGTCACGAGATCCTTGCTCCAGATATAGGGAACTTTGTTTTCATTCAGCACCCTCAGCAAAAAAGTATCCCGCCAATCGAGCGAGCCTGCGGTGACATCTGAATGATAAATAAGAAAAACGTAATCAATATCAAGCGCTTTGATATCTGTGATCGCCTTTTTCAGGATTTTCTCATTGAGCGACCTGATCTTTTTTTGATAATAAAAGTCACCCCTTCCCGCCGGGTTAACTTTCCAGGGCAGGAAATTCAGGGGACTGAAGAGGAAAGCGCGGGCCAGGTAGGATTTGATGCCCAGGGTCTGCGCCTTGAAAAAGCTGTCTGCATTCGCATAAATAGGATAGCCTGAAAGGATGATCGAGTCCCCCTGTTCCTCAAAATAAGGTTTTTGCCCCGTGCGGTATTGCAGGATACTGCGGTCCAGATCAGTGTTGAGAAAGCCAAACACCACGAAGGGATGATCATACCGGTGGGCGGTTTCTTTGAACAACAAATAAATCTGGTCGAGACCGAAGCCACCTGTACCATAATTGAGCAGGTAATTTTCCTGCGCAAAGCTGCTGTCGGCATTCAGAATATCTTCAAAACACTTTGTCGAGTCAACACATCTTGCAAAGGAATCGCCGAAGAGCAACACAGGTCGTTTGCCTCTTGCTTTATTAATATCATCATGGAGATAGCTTTTTGGATGATACCATCCTATCCAGCCGAGGTAGGGATGGGGCTCTTTAGGGGGCCTGTTGTTTTCATCCCAATAATAATTGAGCAGCCAGTATTCCGGGCTAAGAGTGCTGGCAAACCGCCCCGGTTTGCGCAAACCTTTGAAAAGATCGGGGCCGCTCCACAAAGCCCAGCGCAAAAACAGTTCCACCACAATCAGCGTGATGGTGAGCGTGATACCCAGAACCGTGAGATTGACTGCAAGTTTCCTAAGCCCTTTTCGTTTTTCCTTTACTTCTTCCGTCATCAGGAATTGGATTGTTGCAGCCGCCAGGATCTTGTGAACCAGGCAATGAAGAAAATAAAAACACAGACAGAAGCAATGGCTACTACCTTCAGCCAGTGGAGATACCAGAAATAATAAAAGGTGTTCAGCGTGGCGAGAATCAAAACCAGCCGCAGATACTCAGCTGCGATCACCCATTTTTTGTTTTCAAGGACAGCGCCGCAGATCATCGTGCTCAGAATGAGAATGGAAAAGAAAGTGACCTGGTAAAACAGGCTTACCGTCCTGAACTGATACATAAGCATGGACAGCCCTGCAAGGATAAATGCAAATTGAACGATCACATACCTGTGCAGCGGGGGAGTGGTTCGTGCATCGTATTTCACGGTTGTTTCGCGCTTCACTTCCGGCGGATTCTGAAAGCCCCCGAGTTCATCCGGCAGCCAGCCGGGTTTTGCAAACAGCAGTTTGATTTTGTGACGCCAGCTTTTCATTTTCTTTGCCTGTTCCCACATCCATCCATAATAATGAAGGTTGGCCCAGGCGGGATTCCAGCTATTCAGCGGAGTGGTGATCCCATAAACAGGCCTTTTGGTTTCAGGGGCGAATGTGCCAAAAATCCTGTCCCAGATAATAAAGACGCCCCCGTGGTTTTTATCAATGTATTTCGGGTCCCGGCCATGGTGAACCCTGTGATGGCTGGGCGTGTTCAGAAAAAATTCCAGGAAACGCGGCAATTTGCCGATCGCTTCGGTATGAATCCAGAATTGATATAAAGTATGCACAACCGCCGCCAGCCCAAACGTGAGCGGAGGAAAACCGAGCAAAGGAATGGGCAGGAATATGACAAAGGCAAGCAGGTTGTGGAACCACGACTGCCGGAGGGCAACCGAAAGATTGAATTCTTCGCTGCTGTGATGCACCACATGCGCCCCCCAGAGAAAATTGATTTCATGACTCCACCGGTGAGCCCAATAAAAAAGAAAATCAAAAAGGACCAGGCAAAGCAGAAAAGCCCACCATGAATCCGGCAGCATGAAAATGGCGAAGTTGCTGAAAAACCAGACATAAATCCCGATCAGCAGCATCTTTGAAAACAAGGTGACCGCCTGCTGCCCCACGCCAATATTGAGATTGGTGACAGCATCATTCAGCCGATAAACAGGAGCCTTCCTGATTTTGCCCCACAAGACTTCCAACCCGATCAGCAAAAGAAAAAAAGGAATCGCAAACAATATATAAGACGGAGCCATCAGGCAATAAATTTGAAGTAAAGTTAAGAAGATTTGGAATTGGAATAGTTAAGTTATGAGTTATGAATTTTGAGTTATGAGTTGCATCCCTTCGCCTTAGCCCTCAACCTTCAGTCCTTAACCCTCCTTACTTGCTGCTCACATGTTCTGATCCGATTCCGTAAACGAGACCGAATTGGGAGATGAGGTTGTTGATGGAGCCGAAGTTTTTGCCCAGCGCCAGGTTCAGATAAACCCCTTCCTTCACTTTATACCGCATATACCCGTTGGACCGGTAGGTGTTTTGGCTGCTGTTGGTCAGATTCATCCGCTCAATAAATTCAAAACTCAGGGCGAACCGGTTAATCTCAATCTCAGCCTTTCCTCCGAAATCAACCAACTGCTGGTTTGCATAAATGCCGAGAGAATCTAATGGGATCCCCGTACCATCTTTGAGATACCGGCCCGTGAAATAAAAGTTCAGATAATTGCAGATGTCCTGCGTTCCTTTTTTATGCAGATCGACAGCGAAATTTCCCGTTATCCAAAAACCGCCCCGGGTATTCCGGCCAGAAGAAAAGCTTGAGTTTTCAAAAGACCAATTCGTTGCCAGGGCCCCATCAAGTGAAAAAACAGGCTTCCTCGAAACGATCTCACTCACCTGTTTTTCAAAAAAGACAACTGTCGTGTCCTGTTCAATAATTTGCTGAACTGCATTATTGTATTCCGGTGTATTCGGCTGAATGTCCGGCTCGTTCAGCAATTCTGTGATTGCATCCTGGTATCCGGTAGTGATGGCGTTTTGAAGATTTTCATTTGCCTTTCTCAACTCATCCAGATCGCCTTTCCTTGGGAAGCGCAAGATGGTTGCTCTAACACCGCTTGAAAAGTTAAGGATCGAGTCACTGCTGCCCATGAAGGCAAGAGAAACTGTGGCATATTGCAAAGCTGAGAATGGATTGATCCTGGTGAGCGAATCATTATAGCCCCAGTACTTTGCCGCAGACCTATTTTTGCAATTGAACCACCACGCGGGGGCGAACTCTGCCGCATAATTTTTAGGAAGGCCTTGATTCTCCTTCACTGAATTGATGATGCTGGCAGCAAAGGCCTTTGCATTGTTTGGCTTATCAATAGAGGTGGGGGCCTGGTCCAGGAGAATAAAACCGGGCGCAACAGGAACCTCAAGTTCGTTCAGATCGATGGAGGTTGAATCCCCGGCTGAATTGTTTTGTGAATGAAGGGAGGGAATCAAAAACAAACCTCCAAAGAGGATTAGAAGTAAAGACTTTTTCATATCGGATCAAATGAGATCAACCACTTTGGTGATGACCATGGTTTTTGGATTGGGTTGAAAGATATCTCCTTCATCACACTTAAATTGAAATTCACCGCCCTGGCCGCCGCTGAGGGTGTAGTTAACCACCGTTGTCGTGGCCGCACTTGAAGCATCCCCTTTTTTAACTGCACCAAACACAACGATGGTAACGATCACAAGCTGCCCTCCCCGCAGGGTAGAAGCCGCCCCAAGCTGGACATTGTTCAGCACCCCTGCCGCTTTCGGTCCGCTTTGTGCCAGGACTTTCACCTGCTGACCGGTGATCCTGAAGTTCGCCCTAGTGTTCGCAACCCCGACCGTTGAAGGCTGCACAGAAAGAGCAATAGCATTGGTGTCAGTTCCTAATTGATATTGGGCCATAAAGAAAGGTTTTGATAATTCGTTCACAATATAGAAAAGATTCTGGATTGTGGATTCTGGATTTTGGATTCAGTACAGAAACCTATTGGTGGTTGAATCGACAATCCTCCCTAAATTCGCCTTTATGAAAAAATGGGTGGTGCAAATTTTGACGATTTTGGTTTTCGGCATCGCCGGGGCGCAGAACCCCCATTTGCTCAAGGCAAATAAATATTTCGAATCGCGGGCTTGGTTTGAGGCAATCCCCCATTATGAAAAAGCGCTGAAGGACCCGCAACTGCCGGCGCAGGATAGATATGACGCCCTCAGCCACCTCGCCGATTGCTGGCTCAACAATCACAATAGCGAAAAAGCGGAACCGCTTCTGAAAGAAGCTGCAAAGCTGCAACCACCGACACCGAAACTCTTTTTCAGGCTGGGTGATGTTTGCAGGATGAATGGCAAATACCAGGAAGCGTGGAGCTTTTATGTGCAGGCCCTGGGCGATCCCCAATTACAGGTGCGGGCCAAAAAGTTCATGGACCTTTGCCTGCACGTGAAAGATAAAATGAGTGACTCCATTCAGTATTCAATCAATCCTTTGCCCTTCAATACCCGCTACTCTGAGATTTGTCCGGTTCAGGCGCCCGAAGGTTGCTACTTTGTATCTGACCGCAAAAGAGGTTCCCTCACCCGGAATTCCAACCAGGCAACGGGAGAACTTTTCTATGATATTTATCTGGCTCCACCTGGTGCAGCCCTCAAGCCGCAGCTGACAAAACCGGTGAAGCAATTGAATTCAAAATATCACGATGGCCCGCTGTGTCTTTCAGCGAATTTCCAATCCCTGATGATCACGCGTTCTGCGGCAGTTGTAAAAGGACAGGATGCCAAAGCAAACAACAAGCTTGAAATCGCATCTTCCATGAAAATGGGAACAGCCTGGACCAAGCCAACCCGTATCGCTGTTCCGCCTCTGGGAATTGCTGCAGCACACCCTGCTCTTTCTGCAGATGGCAATGTCCTTGTTTTTGCGAGCGATATGGAAGGCGGCATGGGAGGATCTGATATTTATATCTGCAGAAAAAATGAGCAGGGGTGGTCCGAGCCTGAGAATGCAGGCCCTGCCATCAATTCCATGGGCAATGAAATGTTCCCCTTCATTTCTTCTGACGGCTGGCTTGCATTTTCCTCAGATGGATGGGAAAGTTTCGGCGGTCTTGATATTTATTTCGCAAGACCCTTTCAGGATTCATGGGCTGAACCAACCAATGCCGGGTATCCGCTCAATTCACAAGGCGATGATTTTGGTATTTCATTCAACAAGGGAAAACCCAACGGAATGTTTACCTCGGACCGCAAAGGAGGGAACCCTTCGACAAGCTCAGGGACCATGGGGGGTGACGATCTTTATCAATTCACCCGGAAAATCCCCGTTAACATTTCGGTGTGGGATGCCATTTCTCAAAAACCATTGGCCGGCGCGACGGTTGTGATTCTCGATGCGAATGGAAAGAACACCCTTTACACAGCAGATGAAAATGGGCATGTGAAATTCTTTGGAGACATGGGAAGAGGATTCCAGGTGACTGCAACCCAGGCGGGTTATGAGCAGCAGAAACAAATGGAAAGTATGGACAATGTTTCCCCTTTGGGTCAGGTACAATTGTCCCTTTCATTGAATCCGGATGATAAAATCCAGGTGGCACTCAGGGTATTGGATAGTGAGACTAAAGGGCCGATCCCTTCTTTCAATGTCAGGTTGGTGCCGCTGCCAGGATCTGAGCAAGTCTTCAAAGGGGAAAATGGAAAGATAAAAATGGTGGTGAAGCCAGATGTCAAATATACCCTTCTCGTCACAGCCGGCGGATTTAAACCTGGCATCATAGAGGTTTCTACCGAAAGAAAAAAACCAGGGGAGGTGATTACCCTCGATGCCTCGCTTCAAAGAGGAAAGTTTGTGCTCGTTGATGGTTTGGTTACAGATGCAATCACCCGGAAGCCTATGGAATCAGTGGTAATTAATGGTGTGCGCAGAGGAGATTCCCTTCCCGAGGTGCAGATTGCTTCAAGGGTGGACGGACAGTTCTGGCTGGTCCTTTCCCCAGACCAGGATTACCAGGTCCTCGGCACAAAGGAAGGCTTTTATTCACTTCCGGTTGAACTGAACAGGCCCGGTTCCATCCTCAATCCTAAAGTGAAGGTGGATATGTTTCATTTTGTTCCTGGCCAATTCACCGCCACCGTTTATTATGACTATAAAAAGGCGGATGTGAAAACCGAAGAAGCGATCCAGCTTGTTGAGATCATTCGCTTCCTCAGCGCCAACCCAAATGCAAAAGCCGAAATAGCCAGCTACACCGACAGCAGGGGAGGCACTGATTTCAATCTTAAGCTTTCCCAGGCACGAGCCGAAGCCCTTGCTACATTCCTCGCCTCTGCAGCAGGTATAGACAAAGGTCGTATCACCGCAAAGGGATTCGGCGAGGCTTCCCCTGTAAACAAATGCCAGGACGGCGTCCCTTGTAAGGAAGAAGAATACGCAAGAAACAGGCGGGCTGTAGTGACTGTTTATTGATGATTAAACAGCCATTCTGGATTGCGGATTCTGGAATCAACAACAGGAACAACATCTTACCGCTTGATTCGCGGCGCTGGATTCAGCAGCCAATACACCACATGTTTTTGTATTTAATCCAGAATCCAGATTCCAAAATCCAGAATCTTTTCCGTAAATTTGTATATGGCAAAGACAGTAGAAAATCCGACTGTGGAGATGATGAACAAACACAGTGTGAGGGTAACTCCCAGCCGCAAAGCCATTCTCAAGGTTTTTGTAAAATTCAATTCAGCGCTCAGCCAGCCCGATCTTGAAAGGCACTTCAAAGGTGTCTATGACCGCGTCACCATTTACCGCACATTAAACCATTTCCTTGAAAAAGGCATCCTCCACAAAATCCCGGATGATGCCGGCGCAGCACGCTATGCCCTTTGCCCCGAAGCCTGCACAGAAGACACCCATGCCCACGAGCATGTCCACTTCAAATGCATGAAATGCGGCCTCACCTCCTGTTTCGAAGACATTCATGTCCCCCATTTGAAACTCCCCACCGGTTTCAAACCCATGGAAACAAATATGATCATCCAGGGAATCTGCCGCAAATGCGGTCTTTCTTAGTTGTCTGAATCAGAATTCGCAGAATAACAGAATTTCCAGAATAATTGGTGATTCTCAATCTGTATTCGTTGCTAAATCCAGAATCCAGATTCCAAAATCTAGAATCATTTCAGCATTCACAAGTCGCAACCTGCGTGCTATACCTGAAATTCAGAAACTGTGAAATCGCTGCAAGTCCAGCCCCGATAGGAAGCAAAATATGCATGCCACCTGAAAGGTCGGCCAATTCAGCGCCAACAAGGGCAAGAGCAGGGATCATGATAATGGATGGCAGAACGCGTTTGTGCTGACCATATCCCCTCACCAGGGAATATACTCCAAGACCAAATCCCGCTGCAATCAGGCCAAATTCAAGCCATTCATTGCCATGAAGGGCTGCAGAAAGGGAAGGTAATAAGGCGGCGACAAACGGCATAGCCATGCAGTGAATGGCACAAACCAGGGAAACCCAAGCTCCCGTGCGGGAGACGGCTTTTCTGGGCAGGGGCCCGCTATGAACGTGTTTGTGATGGTTTCCTTCCAAACTTTATGCAACTATGTTGCAAAAGTAGCAAAATCACCGATGGTTTGCAAGCAATTTTCAAACATTTGGGTCCTGCGTGGCACCTGGAAACCTGGAAGCGCCCTTTTACAATGCCAAACTGAGTAACAGGGCATAAAATTCCCTCTTTTTTTAATCCTCCAAATTTTCTTAATTTTAAGGCTGATTTAAAAAATCCAATATCATCTATGAAAAAAAATACCGCCTTTTTGTTCACCTTGTTGGGGCTTGCCATTGCTTTTCAGTTTCAGGCTTGCAATCCTGATAAACCACCCACCACGCCTATTGATGAAGAATTTCCCACCATTACCATGACAACCCCTGTTGAGATGCCCCTCGGCTCTTACAACTATTACGATTCCGACGATTCTATCCATATCGACATCCGTTTCGACGATGACGTTGAACTTGACCGTTACGAAGTAACCATCCGCTATGCGCGTGATCTTTACTATCTGAAAGCCGAAAACTTCCCCTGGAGCGTGACCTATTATGGCGCCCTCGAAGGCCAGTCCGGCGGATTCAATCATGTTGAATATGTAGTTTATGACCCCTCAGCCGGACCTTATGAATTTAATGTGAAGGTTTGGGACAAAGTGGGTAATCTCACCACCACCACTACCTGGCTGTTTATCACCAACCTGCAGGACACCCATGTTCCCGTAGTGAATATCACCATTCCCATTTCCACCTCGGTTGATACCTTCACCATCGGTCAGGACATGCAGGTAAAAGCCACCATGAGCGATCTGGGCGGTTTGATCACCTCAGGACGCATGCGTCTGCGCAACCCCATTACACATGAAATGCTCCCGGGCAGTGAAATCATTTATGATTCCATCTGGGCACAGCCATACACCATGGATACCTTCTTCACCATTCAGGCAGGATCTATCCCCGGTGATTACCTCGTCGAGGTTTATGCGAACGATCCTGTTTACAATACAGGCATGGACACCGTCAGGGTTTTCATCAAACCCCAATGATTTTGCGGGCCCTTCGACAAGCTCGGGGACCGCAAAAGAAACGCCTTCGGTTATCGCCGAAGGCGTTTTTTTATTTCCTAAATTTGTTCCTATGAATTTATTCGCCGGCAATCTGAAACGCCTTTTGCGGTCTGTGAGTTTGTCGAAGGACCCGCAACGCCTTCTTCTTGTTTTTATATTAACTGCAAGCGGCTATCTCTATTCCCAAAACCCGGCCCTGGTCAGGATGGACTCCGTTGATTTCTTTGAAAACTCAGTCCTGCTCAAAAACCCATACGGTGGCGGTTTCAATTTTCCCCAGTTTTCTGGCATGAAACTGGATGATGACTCAATTGTGGATCTCGTGGTTTTTGACCGCGGAGGGGAAATATTTTTACCCTTCCTGAATCCCGGAACTGCATCGGGCGATGATTTCGTTTTTGCTCCCCAATACATGGCCGGTTTTCCACCAGGCCTGAACAACTTCGTCCTTTTGCGGGATTACAATTGCGACGGCTTGCCTGATATATTCACGGGAACAGACGGCCAGGGGCTCGATGTCTGGAAAAATACCAGCACAGGAGGAAACATAAGTTTCGTGCAAACTTATGACGAAGTGAAAACCACCTTCGGCCTTGGCCCGGTTGATCTTTTTATCAATGTGAGTGACATTCCCTCCATCGATGATGTGGATGGTGACGGGGACCTGGATGTCCTTTCTTATGAAAGCGGCGGCACCCGGATCGTTTGGCACAAAAATCTCGCCGCTGAAAATGGAAATTGCGATACGCTCATTTTTTCAGTGGCAGATGAATGCTGGGGTAAGTTGCTGGAAAACTCCGGAACCAATGTTCTTTCTTTGAATGTATCCTGCAAGGGAATTACCGGCGGGCAGATTTCAAATGAAACAAGACACAGTGGCAGCACGGTAACCACCTTTGATCGGGACGGAGACGGGGACAAGGAAGCGCTCATCGGGGACCTATCTTATCCTGACCTGGTGTTTGTGAGAAATGCCGGGGACTCGAACAACGCTTTGATGGATACGGTTGATTATCATTATCCGTTCTATGATTCACCCGTTAATATTGACAGGTTTCCCATCGGCTTTTTTTACGATGTGGAAAATGACGGATTGGAAGACCTTCTTGCCGGGCCCAATTCCGGCCCTTCCAGTATGAATTATTCAAACTCCTGGTATTACAGGAATGTGGGAACCGCAAACAATGCAATGTTTGAAATGCAGCGTTCCAATTTCATTCAGAATGGAATGCTCGATTGCGGCATGGGCGCCTTTCCTGTGATCTTCGATGCGAATGCCGACAGTCTTCCCGATCTGATTGTGGCAGATCACCATCACAAGCCTGACGCAGTCAATCAAAAGGTACAGTTGAGGTATTATGAAAATACCGGAATAGCTACCCACCCAGCCTTTAGTTTAATCACCCGGAACTATGCTGATGTTCAGAATGCATTTTCCCCGGCAAAGGAATCCCTCGTTCCTACCTTTGGCGATATGGATAATGACGGTGATGCCGATATGATTGTCGGAGACAAAGAAGGAAAACTCCATTATTTTCAGAACACAGGCGGCGCAGGAAACGCGGCGGTTTTCACCACCCTTCCTGTACAGGACTACCACGGCATTGACGTAGGCGATTTTTCAACGCCAGTCCTTGCCGATATGGATAGGGACGGAGATGAGGATTTGCTGATAGGGGAAGCCTTTGGCAATGTTGATTATTTTGAAAACACAGGCACTGCCGCTGTCCCTGCCTTCAGCAGCAGCCCAACTTTCCTCACTTTCGGCGGGGTGGATGTGCAACTGGCATGTTGTGAAGGTTACAGCGTCCCAACCGTTTTTGAAAATGCCAATGGCGATTATGAACTGATGGTCGGAACAGATAAAGGAGGCCTGTATCACTATACCAATGTCGAAGGCAACCTTAGCGGCTCTTTCACCCTCGCTGATACTGCATTCGGCCAGATCTGGGAAGGCCTTTATTCCTCCGTTGCAGTCGGTGACCTCAACAGCGACGGTTTGCAGGAATATGTAGTAGGTAATATGCGTGGCGGATTTGTGATTTATGACGGGCAAGTGCCCACAGTTGACAGAGGGAATCCTATAGCCGAAGCGGCAAAGGTGAATCTGTTCCCAAATCCTTCCGAAGGTGTTTTTAGCGTAGCAGTTGAATCTCCCGGCAAGACCTTGGTTGAATTAAAGGTTTATTCAACTTCCGGAATACAAATAATAACCATCCCTTGCGCAGGCCGTGAAGCTAAGATAATCCTCAGCGAATGCCCTTCGGGTATTTACCTCGTAAACGCAATCCTGAATGATGGAAATAATGTGTGGATGCGCGCCGCGGTTGTGAAATAATTATATCAATTGCCGCGCCCGTTCCAGATCCTCCGGCGTATCCACCGCAATCGTCTCTTCGTGGGTTTCCAGCGCAAAAATGTGAACGCCATTTTCAAGCCAGCGCAATTGTTCAAGGCTTTCAGCCATCTCAAGCTTTGAGGGTTCCATCCAGCGGATCATATCCAGCGCCTCAGCAGTGTAGGCATAAATCCCAATGTGTTTGAGGTGGCCTTTGGCTGTATTTATCCCCCCGGGAATTTCCCTGTAGTATGGAATCGGAAGCCTGCTGAAAAACAGGGCTTCATGACCGGTGCCCACAACTGCCTTCACGATATTCGGATTCCTGATTTCATCTGTGTCATGCGTGCGTTTCACCAATGTTCCGACCAGCGCGCCCTTTTTCTCTATCAAAATCCTGCAAACCAAATCAATTTGATTAGGGTGAATGAATGGTTCATCGCCCTGGATATTCACATATCCGTCGTAATCATCGAAATGATCCATCACCTCAATCAGGCGTTCAGTTCCTGACCGGTGAGTATTTGCAGTCATCACGCATTCAATACCCTTCTCACGTAAATGAATAAAAATGCGTTCATCATCTGTCGCGACCACTACTTTGCTGAGCTTTTGCGCCTGAAGGGCTTGCTCAGCCACGCGCTGGATCATTGATTTCCCTCCAAGATCGGCAAGCGGTTTTCCGGGAAAACGCGTGGAATCGTACCTCGCAGGGATAACGCCCAGTAATCTCATATTTTGCGCACGGAAAGAATGTTGGTTTTGAGCAGCATCACCCGCACCCTGCTGTCCCGGGGGATGAACCCTCCTTCAGCCTCAGCGTCGATGCGATTGCCTTCGACCTCGATGAAACCGCTTGGCTTCAGATCGGTGACTGCGATCCCTTCTTTCCCTACCATTTGCATCAGCATGTGCCTGACAGCGACGTAACCCTCGCTAGCCTGTTGTGTATCGTCATCCACAAGGGGATGGGCCCGCTTTGCGGTGAGAAAATATTTTGCAGCGATCACGGCCAGGAAAATGGAGACCGCAAGACCGCCCAGCACAATTGAAGAGGAGAGGAGAATGTCGTTTTTTTCCACGTGTGAAAAATCAAAACCGTTGTTGGGCACCATGGCCCCGATGAGTCCCGCAAAAACAAATATAATGCCCAGCACCCCCGCCGCTCCGAATCCCGGAATGACGAATACTTCGAGCGCAATTAGCACAAGCCCCAGCAGGAAAAGAAGTATTTCCCATTGGTTTGCCACCCCATGAATATAGTGGGGCGCGAAAAACAAGAAGATCGCTAAGATAGCCGCGATACCCGGAACCCCAAAGCCTGGCATTTTCACTTCGAGAATGATGCCCCAGAAAATGATGAGCATGAGAATGCTGGCAACAGTGGGATTCACCAGGAATTCAATAATGGTATCAACGGTGTCGCTTTGATATTCTGTGAATTTGGGATTAGTAATACCTATCGCTTCAGCGACCTCCTGCAATGAATTTTTGATTCCCTCGCAATAGCCATACTTTATAGCTTCTTCCGGAGAGAAGGTGATCACTTGTCCTTTAGGGCTGATGCTGTCGAGTTGCAGATTCTGATCCACCATTTTCTCGGCAATCGCAGGATTGCGCCCGTTGTGAGAGGCTGTTGCCCGCATGATTCCCCGGAAATAACTTTGATACTTGTCAGGCGCAGCCTCATGCGTTTCAGTAACCACGGTGGCCGCCCCGATGCTGGAACCCGGCGCCATATAAATGCTGTCGCAGGCAAGCGAGATCAGTGCTCCGGCTGAGGCAGCATTGCGATCCACAAAAACGACCGATGGTATATTTGTCCTGAGCAATTTCGAGCGAATGGAATCAGCAAAATCCACCTGGCCGCCGTAGGTATCCATGTGCACGATGATCCAGTCAGCTTTCGCATTTTCTGCTGCATCAATTCCCTTTGTCATGTAGTGAGCCGAAGAAGCATTGATATCGCCCCTTAAGTTGAGTACATAAATGTTGTTCTGAGCCGGGAGAAGAGGGGATAAGAATAGCCCAAATAAAACAAGCAGGGCAGATTTGAGGGGAAATTTTTTCATTGTTCTTGAAAACGGGAAGAGGAACCCCATTTTGGTGCGGATTAGAACTACAAAGTAAGGAAATTGTTTGATTTATCTCACCGAAAAATACGGATAAAACATCAGCACAATCAGCAGCAGCAAACTGATAAGAAACAGCATCCTCAGGTTCTTCCAAAGACTATAGCTGCAAACTGCCGCGATGATGATGCCCCAAACGTTGAAGGCGATAAAGATATCCTTGTTCTTGTAGATGGAATAGGTAGGTAAAGGATGATCAGGATTTGTAAAGTTCTGTAACACCACATCCGCCCGCACAATATCGAGAAGGCAAAGCAGGGCAAAGGCCCACATGATCAGGTGGCCCATTACCAAAAAAGCCTTGCGTGTATCCATTTCAGCGGAGTTCTGGCAGCGAAATTAGCAATCCGCCTTCGATTCCCAAGCCGCTTAGACTGCCGGAATTGTATTTTTCAGGTTCTCCCGGGCTGTAAGTCACATACCCATCCACGACAGTGGGATTCATGAATTCATTCAGGTTGCGGATGAAAGAGGGGAGGTTAAACATGGCCACAGGCTTCAGATAAAGACTCACCTGGTCTGAGACATGGAACTTCACCTCATAGCTCCCTGCAAGCCCCATCACGGCGCTGTTGCTGATGTTGAACATATTCCTGGAACCCTGGTATTTGGTTTCCGCTGTCCAATCGGTAAAAATGCTCATGTATCCAAGGACCAGACCGCCGCTCACGCTCTGGCGGATGAATCCATCCTGTTCACCGATGGGAAAAGCAACCCCTAGCTCAAGGGTATTCTGCCGGAACATGAATTGCCGGTTGAGATCATAGTTTACATATTTGGCTTCCATGAACTGGTGCTGGTTCTTGAAAACCGCATACAAAATCACATCCTCTCTGAATTTGTAATTCACCCCAAAGTTGAAGCCCCGGAGGAAATTGATCGAGCCAAGATTTTCAGAGATTTCAACCGGATATCTGCTGTTGTTGAAAGATTCAATGAGGTGATTGAACCTTGTGGCATAGCTATTGTGAAGGTTATACCCGGCACGCAGTTCAAACTGGCTCGGGGAGATTTGACCCCAGACCGGCGAAATTGCAGCAAAAGCAATGATAATCACTATTATGCGACGCATGTGATACTTCTAAAGTTGAGGAAAGATAGATGCAGAAATATGTATGAAAATTGGTAGTTTTACACCATATTCCTCAAGGCTATCCAGTTTAGTAAACAACCCATCGTTCAATTTGAACAATCTGTGCTTATGAACAAACGCAACCTCAGGATCATTTATTTCACTGTCGCCTGCCTTTTCGCAGGGATTTCGGGCAAAGCTCAAGTGCGCAATCTCTCCGGAACCGACAGCACCATCATCATTTCCAACAGCATTTTCCTGCCAAAGGCTCCCTATGAATCAGGGCAAGAAAACTGGGACGTCGCCGTTGGCGACATCAACAAAGATGGATTCATCGATGTGGTGAGTTGCAGTCAGCTCGACAGCAAAGTGAATGTGCACTTTAACGATGGTCATGGTAAGTTTGCAACGTTCACCAGCTACCAGGGAGGGAATTTCAACCGCTCCCTCACTTTGCTGGATGCAAACCGGGACGGCTGGCTGGACATCGCCGTGGTCTCTATCAAAGATAACAGGCTTTCCTGGCTGCTCAATACAGGAACAGGGTCTTTTTACCCGGCCAAAGGCATCAATACCGGCCCCTATCCCCACGACGTCACCAGCGGTGACGTGAACCAGGATGGTTTCCTCGACCTTGTAACCGTATCCAACAGCAACAGCATGGTGAATGTGCACTATGGCGACGGAGCAGGAAGTTTTAATGCGCCAATTAGTTTCGCCACCGGCAATATCCCCAGGAGCGTATTGGTGGTGGACATCACCAAAGACAATATCCCTGACATCATCACCGGCAGTGACGACCGTTGCGTGAATCTCCACATCGGCATAGGCGGCGGGAAATTCAAACCGCTTATTTCTATACTTGCAGGCGGTGCGAATTGGGGCATCGGTGTGGGAGACTTTGACAAAGATGGCGATCTCGACATTGCCTCCTGCAGCTATATCGATGGCATGCTATCCATCATCAAAAACAATGGACTCAATGCAGGCACCTGGAGATTCGGCCCTGCAGTAAAAATTCAATCCGGTGATTGCAACTTCGATCTGGTGATCAACGATTTTGATCTCGACGGCGATCTGGATATTGTCGTCGCCAGCACACGCGACGAGGTGATCAACGTTCACCTGAACGATGGCAAAGGAAATTTCAGCCCGAAGAATAAGATTACTTCTGGGAACTGGAATTCGGGCATTGCCGGAGCCGACGTTGACGGAGACAAGGACATAGATATTATCACCTCCTCCATCAAAGACAATAAGATCAACATCCACCGCAACCAGAGCATTGAACCTGAAATTGAGAAAAATTCCCGCTGCATTTTCGGAACGGTGACCGACAAATCCACCGGCAAACCCCTCAAGTCAGTTGTGGCCGTGATGGGACCTGATGGAATTTCATTGGGCACTGTGCAAACTGCCGAAGACGGCAAGTACCGCATCTGCGATATTCCATTCGGGAAAAACTATACCCTCACCGCAAAGGCAAGCGGGTACCCGAAATACACTGAGAACTTTGAGTTGCCTCCCACTACGCCTGAATCCGGGTTGCAGAAAGATATTCAGTTGGAAAAAATCAAAGAGACTTTTGTGTTCGGCAAGATCACCGATATTGAAACAAATGAAATTCTCCCCGGCGCTTCTGTAGTGATCAAAGACAAAAACGGTGTAACCGTTGCAAATCTCACAGCAGATGGTGCCGCCAAATACAAGCAAACCCTGAAGTTCGACGACAATTACGAGATCAGCGTTTCCCTCGAAGGATATAACAGCAAAAGCGCACTGGTTTCGCTCTACCCGGTTCACTACCCGGGAGGGCTTGAAAAGAATTTCGAGTTGCAAAAGATAAAGCCGAAAACAACCGCCTGTGTGAGAGGTCGTGTGCTCGACGCCAAAACAAAAGCGGTTTTGGATGCAGCAACCGTCACGATCCTGGACAAGCAGGGTAACACCGTTCAGAAAATTACCACCCTAGCAGACGGCAAATATGAGGCCTGCGTGCCCTTTGGAAGTTATGATATCACTGCCACCCGCAAAGGGTATATGTTCAAGCTGGATACCTTCAGCGTTTCCATGGCCGATGCAGAAACCGGCGTCACCAAAGACATGGAATTGGTGAAACTGGAAGTGGGCATGAACATCGTGCTTAAAAACATCTATTATGATGTCGCCAAAGCCACCCTCCGCCAGGAATCTATGGCCGAGCTCAACCGTCTGAACCAGATCATGCGCGAGAATCCCACTCTGGTGGTGGAACTTGCAGGTCACACCGATAGCGATGGGGGAGATGCATACAATATGAACCTCTCCCAGGCCCGGGCCCAGTCCGTCGTGGATTACCTCGTCGATGCAGGTGTTGATCCCAAACGCCTCGTTGCAAAAGGCTATGGCGAAACAAGACCCATTGTTCCGAACGATACTCCTGCGAACAAGCAGTTGAACCGCAGGACAGAGTTTACAGTGCTGGCGTTTTAATCAAAACCAGATTTCCTGCGCCAATCTGAAGGTATTGCAATGCGCTTCCACAATATCAATGAGGTTGTGGCTATATCCTCCGCCCAGGCTCACAGCCACAGGGATCTTTAAATCGTGAAATGTTTTCAGCACAAACCGGTCACGGGCTTTACATCCCTGGCGGGTAAGAGCCAGTTTGCCCAGTTTGTCGGTTGCAAGTACGTCAACCCCTGAAAGGTAAAATGCAAAGTCAGGCTGAACTATATCTATCAGCTTCGGCAATTCATATTCCAGAATGCTCAGATACTTTTTATCGTCAGTCCCAATGGGCAGAGGAATATCGAGGGAAGATTGTTGTTTCACCAGCGGGAAGTTTGCCCCGCAATGCATGGAAAATGTAAAAGCCCTTTTTTCATGCTGAAGAATTTCAGCCGTGCCATCCCCCTGGTGCACATCGAGATCCACAACAAGGATTTTGCTTGCCTTGCCCTCCTTCAGCAAAGAAAGGGCTGCGATGGCAATGTCATTCAATAAACAAAAGCCTTCGCCTTTATGGCTGAATGCATGGTGGGTGCCCCCGCTTACATTCATCCCGATTCCATTTTCCAGGCCGTAATATGCAGCATCCACCGTGCCCTGCATGATAATGCGCTCCCGCAGGATTAGTCTTTCACTCCAGGGGAAGCCCGTGCGCCTCATTTCCTGCGGAGTCAGGGTTCCTGTTTCCAGCCTTCTCCAGTATTCAGGGTGATGAGCAAGCAAAAGGGCAGGGGTATCCAGTTCTTTGGGTTCAAAAAAATTCTCTTCGTTCAGGGTCCCTTCATATTTCAATTGTTCAGGTACGAGGTTATACTTCTCCATCGGGAAGCGATGACCCGGTGGCAGGGGATGTGCATAAAAAGAGGACCACGCGATTTTGAGCATTGAACAAAAGAAGGCCTAAAATAAAGAACCCCGGCAAACTTTTTGCCGGGGTCCTTATTTTTTACCAATCAGCAGGGATCAGGGATTGACAGTATAGGAATCGAGCTCCATCTGCATGTTGATGGTTGTGCTTAATGGCGGAGGTAATGTGTATTCTACGTCAACTCTCACCAGACCGTTGTCTTTTGAAAAATAAAGATCATTCACCGATCCGTTTGACATATCGTTAAAATGGACGCCTGCTGCGGTAAAGCTTCCTGCCGGAACCGTTACGAGGCTGTTGCTGAATACTTCGCAATAGAAGCCGGTTTGATCCGGTGTGTCATACCAGGTGGTGCCAAGATCAAGCGGATATTCAAGGAAAAGGGTTTCTATAGAATCCCCGACAGCCGTGCGCCAAATCTCGCCTGTTTTTGCCTGGCGATAGAGATAGGTTCCATCCTGAATGTTTCCAAAACCATCTGCTGTAATAGTTTCATGCATCTGGTAGTAATGAACACCGTCCATAGTAGTGTCCCCAAACATGATGAAATCAGCGTTGACCGCAACATCTCCCGCAAGCGGGATCGTTACCACATCGCTCAAATGCCATTCATTTCCCACGGACATCGGCATATATTTATCCGGATAAACGCAATTGCCGTCGGGATAGTTGGCGTCAGGGTTATAGTTTAATGAATTGGGGTCAGTGCAACCCAGGATCACGGCAGGTACAACCGGATCATCAGCGCAGGAAGTGAGCGTGAAGCAAATAGAAAGTCCAAGACAAAGGGAATAGGCAAGCTTTTTCATGAAAAATCAGAGTTTAAGGAGCTAATTTAAGGATTTATTTTAATTGCCCGAGAATTCCATCAGGTAGGCCTTGATGAACTCGTCCAGGTATCCGTCCATCACCACCTGCACATTGCTGGTCTCAACCCCGGTGCGCAGGTCTTTGACCAATTTGTAGGGGTGAAAAACATAATTCCGGATCTGGGAACCCCACTCAATTTTCTTTTTAGTCCCCTCCACCTTGGCTTTGGCTTCCTCGCGTTTGTCGAGCTCAAGCTGGTAAAGACGGCTGCGAAGCAGTTTCATGGCTTTCTCCCGGTTCTGAAGCTGGCTGCGTTCCTGCTGGCATTCCACCACAACTCCCGATGGAAGGTGCCTCACGCGCACCGCTGTTTCAACCTTGTTCACATTCTGCCCGCCTTTGCCCCCTGAACGGAAGGTGTCCCATTCCAGGTCTGCATCCTTGATATCCACTTCAATCCGGTCATCGATCTGGGGAAAAACAAATATGGAGGCAAAAGAGGTATGCCGCCTCGCGTTGGAATCAAAGGGGGAGATCCGCACCAGCCGGTGAACGCCGCTCTCGCTTTTGAGATAACCATAAGCAAACGGACCGTTGATCTCCAGCGATGCGCTTTTGATTCCTGCGCCTTCGCCCGCTTGCTCCCAAATCACATTGCATTCAAAGCCATGCTTCTCAGCATACATCATATACATTCGCATGAGCATTTCGGCCCAGTCCTGGCTTTCCGTTCCCCCAGCTCCCGAGTTAATGTTGATGATCGCATTCATCGTGTCTTCTTCACGGGAAAGCATATTTTTGAATTCAAGATCTTCAATAAGCTTCATTGCCTCGGCCAGGGCTTCCTCAACTTCGGCCTCTGTCCCATCGCCGGATTTAAAAAAATCAAAAAGCACCTCTACATCGCCAATCTTGCTCACTGTTTTGGCATAAGCATCGGTCCAGAATTTCAGATTTTTGATTTCTTTGAGAAGGGATTCAGCCCTTTTGGGATCGTCCCAGAAGTTGGGAGCAAGGGTTAATTCTTCTTTATCAGCGATGAGTTTACTCTTCCCTGCGATGTCAAAGATACCTCCCGAGCGCTTCTTTGCGCTCCTGAAGCTCTTTCAATTGATCAGCGTTCATGTCTGTTTATTTTAAAAAAATCCCTGCGAAGTACGCTCTAATCCCGCTAAAAACAAAATGATTCTGGATTGTGGATTCCAGAATCCACAATCCAGAATGCTCACGGTCGGAATGCGTCCTCAAAGTGAATAATTTCCGGGTTGCCGGGATTCTCAGGATCATTCAGCGTGACAGCAATAATGTCAAACACTGCAGGAACCGTCACCATCTGCCTTTCATATAAATAAAAATTCGCCACTTTCACCATTCCTCTTTTTTTATCCGCGTTCACTGCTTCCTCCGGTTTATAGTTCCCGGATTTGGTATGGGTCTTCACCTCGACAAAATGAAGTTCCTCCGGGATGTAGGCAACAATATCCACCTCATTCCTTTCAAAATTGTAATTCCGGTCAAAAATAGTGAAGCCTTTTTCCTCCAGGAATTTTGCAGCAAGATCCTCGCCAAGACGCCCTGTTTCGTTATGTGCAGCCATCCGCAAAGATAAAAAAATAAGGGAAAAAGTCTAGGGGTTAAAGTCTAAGGAAGGAGGATGGTTTTTGTATTTACCTTAGCCCTCAACCCTTTTACCTTAAACCTTATCTGGGGTCTCGTTTTTTGACTTTGTATCCCTCCGGGATCCGGAATTGCGCAACATCAAATTTTTTCAGCTCTATTTTAGCGACTTCCACCTCAATCGTGAGTTCAGGAGTCACCGTTTTTGATTTAAGCGGAATTCTGCCGTCGAGGCCGTTGGTGAGGAAATTTGCTTTTGCATCTTTTTTCCCGATGATGCCCGAAACATCCACCCGGTATTTGTCAACGCAATAGTAAAACACATTCCGGTCGGGATATTTCACCAGGTATTCCTTGCAGGTCTCGCCATAAACCAATGCTGTTTTCCCCGTTTCTTTTGCCAGGGGCACAAAACCTGAAGTGTCCACGAAATAATCCCTGAGAAAAGCCACGCGCTTGCTCGGGTCAATGATGTAGGTTTCGCTGGAATCGGCAATAAATAAAAATATTTTATTCTTTTGCCCGCCGGATTCATAGATCTTGAAGTCGGGGGCTTTGATGGTCATATCCATTTTGGTGGGAGGGAGGTCTTCCATGAAAACGGAAGCATATTTCCCTGAAACCCGGATATTATAGTAAAAAGTTCCCTCGAAGGAGGTGACCTGCGAATAACCGGAGCAAACAAACGAAAACCCTGCTAAAAGAAGCAGTATCCGTTTTGCTAAACGATCAGGCAGGTTGGTAATGCGGTTGTTTTTCATAATATTCTAAACAGAGCTTGTAAGTATTGGCGTGGGCTCTGACCAGCCGTGAAAGATTGACCGAGTATCCGCCACCCATAACCACGACCAGGGGCAAAAGATACGAACGGCACTGCGAAATTACCCACTTATCCCGTTCATAACAACCCTGCAGCGAAACAGACATTCTCCCCAGCCGGTCGCCTTCCAGTATATCAACGCCGGCAAGATAGAAAACAATGTCTGGCCTGAAACTTTCCAGTAAAGCAGGAAAATGAAGTTTAAGGGTGTGCAGATATTCCTGGTCACCGGTTCCCCTGGGCAATTCAATATCGAGATCGCTTTTCTCTTTATGGAAGGGATAATTTTCAGCGCAGTGAATGGAAAAGGTAAAAACCTGCGGCACATCCTGAAAAAGGGCCGCTGTTCCGTTGCCCTGGTGAACATCGAGATCCACCACCATCACCCGCCTCACCAAATGGTTTTGAAGGAGATAATTAGTGGCAATGGCCACATCGTTGAGCAGGCAAAAACCCTCCCCACGGTCAAAGAACGCATGATGTGTACCTCCTGCAAGATTCATGCCAGCGCCGTCTTCCAAAGCAGCCAGCGATGCGTGCAGAGTCCCGCTCGCCGAAGAGATGCTTCGCTGCACAAGTTCAGGGCAATGGGGAAACCCGATCCGCCTCACTTCCTTTTCAGTAAGTTCCAGATTCTTTACCCGCGACCAAAATCCCGGGTCGTGGGTTAACAAAATAGTTTCATCGCTGATAAATTCCGGACTGAACAATTGAGACTCCTTCACCGCCCCTTCAAAAAGCAATTGCTCCCTGATTAATTGATACTTCGAAATCGGAAAAGGATGCCCCTCCGGCAAAACAATCGGGTGCTTTTCAGAATGAAATACTTTAATCATCAATAATTTATTTCTTTTCGCCTTTCGCCCTTCGCCTTCATTTTCCATTTTCCGTTTTTCGCTTTTCCCTTTACCACTCAATCTTCTCTTTATTCAAAAACGCCCCAACCCCTTTCCTGCAGTCCTCTGTCCCCCGTGCATGGGCATTCATCTTGGCAGCAAACCGAAGCGCTTCATCAAGCTGAAGGTTAGGCAGGTCGCCGATCATCTTTTTGGTAAACTCCATTGAAGCGCCTGAATTCTGGCTGCAAAGCTTCATTGCAAATTCGCGCACAAAACCCGCCATCAGGTCATTGTCGATCACCCGGTTGATGAGATTGTATTTGGCAGCCGTCTCCGAAGAAATGAGATCACCGCTTAGCAACAATTCCTTAGCACGCGTCTCGCCGATTTTTCTCAGCAAAAACGACATCACGATAGCGGGAATGAAACCGATCTTCACCTCGCTGTAACCCAGCATTGCCGCCGGGATTGCAAATGCAAAATCGCAAACTGTCACCAATCCGCATCCTCCCGCAACGGCATGTCCTTCCACCTGCGCGATCACGATCTTTTTATGCCGGTAGATCTGCTTATACAATTCCATCAGGTTGGTGCTGTCGGCCAGATTTTCCTCAAAGGTGAATGCCTGCATCTGCTGAAGGAATTCCAGGTCAGCCCCGGAGCAAAACGATTTTCCCTCCGCTTTCAGCACCACTACCTTCACCCGTTCATCCGTTTCGGCCTGCGCAAACGCGCTCCGCAATTCTGTGACCAAAGGAAAACTGAGGGCATTGCGTTTTTCAGGCCGGTTCAGCGTGATCCATGCAATCCTGTCAGCAACTACGTAAGTGATAAAGTCGTAATTAACCATGTGCGGTATGTGTTGGCTTGCCCACCGGGCAGGCAGTGTAGGCTGCGAATTGGGCAGTCAATGGCAAAGTTAAGGGAAAAGACATTCTGAGAGTTTCCCATTTTGGGCCAAAAAACTTCGTTTTTGGTGCCTTAGCTCAGGAAGGCTTGGCAAGTTTAACAGAATAAGACCCTTTCCCGGGCACCATCCCCCCGGCGGGGGCGTTATAATAGAAAGGATGGGCCGGATTCCCGGCATCCATTCATGGATAATTCCTCGCTCAGGCGATAAAAACTTAGAAGCCATGAAAAAGATTATTCTATATCTGTTTACTGTAGTCTTCGTTCCCAATATCGGGAACGGCAAAGCAGCCGGGGATTATTCCGAGAAACCTGCAGCGGCTACGAAATCAGCTACACTCCTGATCCGCAGGATGAATGAACTCAATGCGGTGGACAAATCCTCTTTGTTGCATGAGGGGACCTTAGAGTTGTGGAAAGAAACCAGCGAATTGAATATGGAGCCAGAGGCTGCATACGAATTGCAGGTTTTAGCATTCAACAACCGCCATCATGATCATCTCGCGGACCCTTTTAACAGGTAGGCCCGCAGCCTTTGAGTTCTATGCGGATTTTATTTTCAAACTCTAATCGCACGCAAAATGAAAACTTCAAGAAATATTTTCATCGTACTCTTGCTTGCAATGGCAATGGGGCTCTCCTCTTGCTACTATGAGGCTGGCGTATCCTACGGAACAAGTCATCCTTATTACCGGACCTATCCTACGCCAAGGTATCACTATTATCAGTATCGGGTTTACCCAACTCCAAGGTATCACTACTACCATTACCGTACCACCCCCGCCCCGAGAAATCACTATTATCATTACCACCCTCATCACTAAGTAAGTTTTTACGTTGAGTGAATAATTGAGTTGTGTTTGGTGAGTTCACCAAACACAACTTTTTTAATAAAGAGGTTGGTGCGGGTTTGCCACCGGCACCAAACACACTGCCGAAGGCGCGGCCGCCCTTTAATTCATTCCCAATCTTTCTGACCGCAGTTTTTTCATCAGGAGCGAAGCGACCAGGACAACTCCTGCCAAAAGCAGCAAAACCTTGATCCCATCGTCAGAAAGGGATGGAGAAGCAGCTACAGCTCCTGGCAAGCCCGCGATGAATTCGCAAATGGCAGTGATGCCCCAAAGCAACAGGTCGAGAATGCGGAAAAGGAGTTCATTCACCCCGGGAATAAAACACAACAGCATGGCTCCAAACCCCACCTTGATCGCCAGATCAGCAATGGGGATCACCAGCAGGTTGGCAGCCAGGAAATAGGTAGGGAACTGACCGAAATGAAAAAGAATAAGCGGGAGGGTAAACAATTGCGCGGCAAGCGAAGCTCCATTGATTTCGTGAATAAAGGAAGGAAGTCCCGGAAGTTTTGCCTCGCTGATCTGTTTGAAAAACTTTCCGGCGATAATTAGCCCGGCAACCGCAACAAATGAAAGCTGAAAGCCAATGTCAAACAAAAGGAAGGGCTCCCAAACCAGCAAAACCAGCGCGGCAAATCCCAGCAGGTTTGCCATTTTCACTCTCAGGGACCATGCCCTTGCTATCGCCACAAGGGTGATCATGAAAGAGGCCCGGCAAACAGCAGGGCAAGCCCCCGTGAGCATTGCATAAACCCAAAGGATCAGCAGGGCTGTAATCACTTTTGCCCTGGCTGGAATCCTTGAAGGCAACAAAGCAGAAAAAAGGATCAGGATGAATTGGAAAATGATAGCAACATGCAAACCGGAAATGGATATGATGTGACTTACTCCAGTGGTTGAATAAGCCCGGGTGATTTCAGGGTCAAGATCAGCAGTATTTCCCAGCAGCATGGCAATGGCAAGAGAGGAGATCGAAGGGTCCGGCATTCGCTGCGTGAATGCAGTTTCGAACTTCATGCGAAGAGCCGCCATGGTGGTCCAGACAGATGAATGCTTTCCCGTCACCTCAAGGCTTTTAGTAAAACCCATAGCGCCGATATTATTGCGGTAAGCCCAGCCTCCTTTTTCACCAAAAGCTCCTTTTATTTCCTTTGCCTTTGCGGTGAACCTCACGGTCGAATGTTGCTGAACGGGGTTTTGACCGGCTGGATAATAAACCAGCATGGAACCTGAAACCTGTGCTTTTTCAGTTTTGCTTCCGGGAACACAGATTCCCGTGACCTCGATGATCAATTGATTTCCTTTTTCCTTAGCCCTTGAATCCCGGAGGGCAATCCCTTCAATTTCCCAATCCGCGCCTGTGAACCTGCTGAGGTGATTGGTGGGTTTTGTTTCTCTCAGGAGGAATAAAACCGACCCAAAAAAGGCAAAGCTGAAGGCGGCAGAGGCCAGGAAGGCCAGATTTACTCCTTTTCTCAGAGATTTTTTCCCCACCCACTTCAGGATCAAAGTAGCAGGCAGGAAAGGGCAAAGAATCCATAAAACAGTCGTTCCCCAGAAAAACGCGCCAATCATTCCCGCTGTAACGGCCAGTGTTATATACAATAATATTGCGTGTTTCATTGATTTCATGGCGCAAAAGTGTTGTATTGATCATAAATACCCATGGAAAATATTTATAAAAGGTAAATTTTAGAAATATTATTCCATTAGACTAACCCTTGAAATAAGCCTGAATTCAAGGTTTTTCCGCCAAAATGTTAGATTTCTGGTAAGGATGCAAGGGAAAAAAATCCCTTAAATCACGCAAAAAATGAAGGTGGCTTTGGCTTATTTTTTCAAATACATCACCCTGTGAAGGATGCCGCATTCATCAAATTCCGGCCCTTTGGTCTCAAAACCGAGCCGCTCATAAAAAGGGATCACCTGGATCTGGGCATGGAGATAGACGGGGGGCAATTGCCCCAGACTTGAATCCGGGCCTGCGGACAGATCGGCCAAAACGAACTTAACGATCACTTCCCCGATTCCCCTGCCTCTGAAATTTTCCAGCACCGCAAACCGCTCGAGTTTGATCTTGCCTTCCGGAGTCACCCGCCACCGCGCTGTTCCGCAAGCCTCCCCGTCAACCTCAGCCAGAAAATGATTCGAAATACTTTCAAATTCATCCAGCTCTTCCTCCTCCGGCACCTGCTGCTCTTCCACAAACACCTTCTTCCGGATAGCAAACGCCGCCTGCAAATCCTTCTCCTCTTGAATTTTCCAAACCCTTATCATCTCACCGTTGTATTTAATTTAAAATTTAGAATTCAAAATTTAAAATCACATTGTATTTAATTTAAAATTCAAAATTTAAAATTCATAATTTCATTTGATTGGCTTCGACATTTTTGTTTTCCTTTCCTTCTGCCAAAAGTCCTCCACCTGTTCCTTCTGATGTGTTTCAATAAAAATTTTGTAAACCGACGGAACTGCTTCGGAAATTTTGTCCTCTATTTCATCGATCGCTTTTTCCACCTCTTCCAGCAGAATCCCCGGAGTGAATTTAACGTGTGCATTCACCAGGATCTGGTCGGCGCTGAGGTGCATGGTGAGCAATTCTTTGAGACCCTCAACCCTCGGATGGTCCTCAAAAGCCTTTCTGATCTTAGCCTGATCTTCAAGCGAGGCAGCTTCCCCAACCAGCAAGCTGGTGGATTCCCGGTAAAGAAAAAATGCAATCACAACCAGCAACACCCCGATCGTGATACTCGCCAGCGCATCGAAAATCAGATTGCCTGTGATGAGGCAAAGAATAAGCCCGATTGCAGCAAGGGCAAGGCCTACCAAAGCGGCATAATCTTCGAAGAGGACTGTGACCAAAACCTGGTCCTTTGATTTGCGGACGTATTGAAAGAATTTGAATTTGCCTGCCCCTTGTTTTTTCAATTCTGCTGTTGCAACGATAGAACTATAGGTTTCCATTGCAACCGCAGCGCCCAGCATCAACAGGATCCAAAGAATGTTGGTCAGCTCACCTTCGGGATGAAAGAGTTTATGCACTCCTTCATAGATCGAAAAAATGCCGCCGACACTGAAGAGCAGAATCGCCACGATGAACGACCAGATATATTGCTCCATTCCATACCCGAAAGGGTGGAGGGCATCGGCCTTTTTATGAGACCGTGTCATACCAATGAACAGGAAAATCTGGTTGACGCTGTCAGCCACGGAATGAATGGCCTCAGCAAGCACCGCTGTGCTGCCCGTGAAAAAGAAACCGACGAATTTCGCCGCAGCGATTCCCAGGTTCATTGTAAATGCGACAAAAACTACTTTTCCAGAATCACCTGCCATTTAACTGATCTTGATGTCTTGAATGATGAGGTCAAATTTAGCCTTATTAATGATCTTTTGGCCTTGCCTGCCAAAAGCAATTTTTTGTCCGTTGGCAAATGCCTCCCACGAGCAGATCACTTCGTTCTTTTTCACCTCTTCCAACCGGGCTTCGATCCGCACCTTTGAACCCAACGGAGCAGGATAAACGTGCTCTATCGAGAGATAAGTGCCGATTCCTTCCTCACCCTCTTCCTTCATCTCCAGCACAAAAAGTCTGCAGGCCCATTCCACATCCCTGCCCAGGGCAAAGGTCGAGTAAAGCGGATGCACCAGCCCGGCGTCGAACTGGGCCAGCTTAGCCGCTGTTACCTCGGTTTCATAAATCTTGAGATCCCCGTTTTGAAATGGATTTTTCAGAGCGTTGCGGTTTCAACCGCAAATTTAACAGGTATGGGCAATTACAACACCGGAACCTTCCGGATTTCCACTTGCGTTTTATAATGCTCAAACCCACAAGCTTTGTAAAAACCCAAAGCCACCGGATGGTCCAGAGAGCAAGTATTTACCTGAACGCGTTTAGGTTGGGATTGCCAGGCCCTGTTCAATGCCCACAAAAGGAAATACTTGCCAATGCCTTTCCCCGTAGCCTCAGGCACCAGCCCGAAATATTGCAGTTCCACAAAATCAGTTTCAAACACCAGCTCCGCATACCCCAGAAATTGCCCCTCCTTTATAAGCTGATAAATTTCAGTCCCCGGCCGGTTGATTTTCTGTTCCAGGTCTTCCACTGGAATCGTGAGACGGTCAAGCCAGTTCCAGGCCTTGCCCACAGCCCAATACTTATTAAGATAAGCATCTGCTGAAATGGGCATGGGATGCAGGGTAATTTCCAGTTCCGGTTTTTGCTCAATGCTCAATGATGGAGGGATTTCCATTTTCAGATAATAAACCTCCACCGGCCCTGTTTTCCATGCAGGAACAAAAGGAAAGGAAAATTGATTTTGTAAATTCAACAAATATGAATCATTGACAATCGAGGTACAAAATTACTCTTTCTTTTGCCCCAGCGAAAACCAATTCCCCGAATCATCTTTGAAAAGAGCCTCAATGCCATAAAACTCTTCCTTAGGTTCCTTGATAAACACCACGCCTTTTGCCTTCATCTCCTCGACAGTGGCATAAATGTCTTTGCATTCAAAAACACCAAAACCAAAAGCCCCTGCTTTCACAAGATTGCGCAGCGCTTCTGCATTCTCTTTGCTGAACATCATGCCTTCCGCGATCGGCATAAGCGAGATTTCAAGATCAGGCTGATCCGGAGGGCAAACCGTGAGCCAGCGCATGCCGGGCCCCATGGGTGCGTCGGTGTGAACAGTGAAGCCCAGCGTGTTCACATAGAAATTATAAGCGCTGTCCTGGTCCAGAACAAAAAAGGAAGAATGAGATAATCTGGAGATCATGGTTTTTGGTATAAAGTGAATGATAAGGCAAAGGTAAACCCGCGCTCAGGCTTTAACTTCTTCAAAATTGCTGTTTTGAGAAATGTTCAGATTTGCGGGTCCTTCGATAAGCTCAGCGCCCGCAAAGCTATTTTGTTTCCAGCCCCGCATTTCTGCAAAACAACCCGGAACAAAACGCAGCGGTGCAGCCTTGATTTCTTTTTTCAATTGCAGTTGACTCAACTGATAAAAGGAGGGAGTCTGCCCGGTTCTCTTTTTAAACAACCCCGTGAAGGAACTCACGCTGCTGAATCCCACCGCAAAGCAAACCTGCTCAACAGCAATTTTTTCCTTCAGCAATTCCTTTGCCTTCTGAATCCGCACCTCGGTGAGATATTGATGCGGCGTGCGTCCATAAGTTTTTGCAAACAGGCGAATAAAATGAAACTTGGAAAGCGCAGCCTCCCCCGAAATATTGTCCAGATCAATCGCCTCCTCAAAATGCGAATCAATAAACAACTTCGCCTGCACGATCCTCCTGTAAAGGTAAATTTTGGGATATTGCGATTCGGTATTCATTCAGAATCAAAATTACAAAATTCAGCCTTGACAACGAAGGATACAACAGATTATCCTTTTATATCCGCAGCTATCCCAAATAACCATAAATCCGTGTAAATCCGCAACATCCGCGCTATCTGTGTTCCATTCAAATTTTTTTGGCACATCATTTGCCCCAGCCCTTCGTATTTTCAACCCATGAAAGCGATGAATGCAGCCACCCTCGGTTTCCTTTTCTCCATTTTTTCCCTTTTTTCCTGCGGAGGAAGCAGCAAGCCAGACAAACAACTGGAAAACAGAGTCGATTCCCTGGAACGCGAAATCAAATCACTTAATACCCATTTGGATTCAGTTTCTAAACTCAATTCAAACCCTGATGTGAAAGTTGAGGAAGTAAAACCCAATCCTTCTCCGCAAGAAGTGAAACCGGCCCCCCAACCAAAAGTAAATCCAACACCTTCAAAAGTCGTGAAAGACCCAAACCCGGGAAGCGACACTACCTATTATAAATACACCAACGGAAAAGTATCCGCCAAGGTGACCCCGTGGGTCAACAACCGCAGGAAAACAATTCTATTTGACAGGCACGGAAAGAAAACATACGAAATGGAGGATGTTCACCTAAGCTATCAGATCACCACCCGCCTTTCCCTCCGGCAGGATGGCTCGGTGGAAAAAGCATCCATCCACAACAACCCCGGCGCCAGCATGTATTGGCACGAAACCACCATCACCTTCGACACCGATAACGAACCCTCCTGGAAAACCGAAAAGCAAATGCCGGAGCACAACCTGAGCCTTACTGCTCCCGTAAGTTCTTACTGGAACAAAACCACCCGCCAATGGGTGAAGCAGGAAGCAGTGGAGGAACAGCCTGTGCCCCATTAATAATGCACCTCTGGTGCAGCAATCCGCCTTTTATTTCCGGCGAGCTGACTTTTTGATTGTTTTCTTTTTCGCTTTCTTTTTAACAGAAGGATTGAGGGGAGGTCTAAGGTTCTGGCTCATTTCTGCCTCAATTTCTTCAATCGTCGGCAAGGCGGATTTTAATTTTTTAGGCAAAGCCTTGGTGAGTGTATATTCTGAAACCCCGATAGGCTTATTCATTCCCCGAAGAGAATATTCAGCAATTACATGATCTTTTTCCCTGCAAATGATAAGCCCAATAGTGGGTTGATCCATTTCATGTTTTAACAAATCATCAATGGAATTACAGTAAAAATTCATTTTGCCAACGAATTCCGGTTTGAAAGCCACTGTTTTGAGATCAATGACAATGAAACACCGAAGCCTCAGGTGATAGAAGAGGAGATCGATAGAATAGTCTTTCGGGCCAATTTTCATATAATATTGCCTCCCGACGAACGCAAATCCCTGGCCAAGTTCCAGCAGAAATTTTTCAAGGTGCTTTATCAGCTCTTTTTCCAGTTCGAGTTCATGATAAGGTTTTTCGAGGGTGAGAAAATCAAAAATATAAGGATCTTTCAATGCTTGTTGCACCAGATCTGACTGAGGCGAAGGCAAGCGCAAATCAAAATTGTTTACCAGCTTTCCCTGTCTTTTATGGGCTTTATTTTCGATCATCTGGTTCAGCACGTTCCTGCTCCATCCATTGGATATGGTTTGTTGAATATACCACATCCGCTCACCCTCATTCTTCACTTTTTCCATCAGAATCACATTATGTATCCAGGGGATTTTTACAACAAGTTGTTGTAAAGCCATCTGCTCATGTTTTCCCTTTTTTAATTTTGCCACCGGTGGTGGCAAAATTGCGGTGTCTCCTAATTTTGCCACCACCGGTGGCAAAATTGCACCAAGCTGTGGATACTCTCTGGAAAATCGGATCATTCGCCCGATATTCCGCTCAGAAAAGCCTTGTATTTCAGGTATCTCATTCCGGATATCTTTAGATAGTTTTGGGATAATTCCTGCTCCCCAGCCTTGCTGCTTTTGCCGTTCCTCCAGCATTTTACCAACCTCCCAATACAACCTGATCAGTTCATTATTAACTGCAAGGACAGCTCTGGTTTGTGCAGTCCGAATCCTCTCCTTCACCTGGGAAAAGAGTTCTTTGTATAATTTCAATTCCTTTTTCATGGGTGCGCAAATTAAAAGAAAAATTTTCTCCATGAAAAAACAAAGCCGTGAAAAATCACAACTTCATAACTTTGACAATTGGCCGTTATAGCCACTCAAACTTCAATGCGCCCCCAACCTCATAAAATCAACATAAACAAAATCCTCAAACATAGCCAGGCCCTGTCCATTTGAATTGTAAACCATGCATTGCGCGGCTTCATCCTCCCAGATACATAAATAGCTGTCATCTTCCGTCCCAACCGCACAAGGAGTCTGGCCGAATTTTGCACCCATCGCACCGATGATCACATTCAGATTGGTTGTGGTTCGTTCCAGGAATAAAGTAACTCTTGAAATTAGGTTTTCCTTGTCCACCTGGACTTCAATAAACAAAACCTGGCGGCCAAAAAAGTCAAAATGCCTGGGATCTATTTTCACTCTATACCAATCCTTCGGATTTATTTCCTTGTTTGCCTCATATTCCTTTTCCATCTTGTCTATATCAGCCTGGGTATTGCCCTCCTGCCTGGCATAAGCGATCTCATCCTTGTGATTCTTATCCGAAAAGTAACCGTGGATAGGAGTGGGCTCAAGTAATTTTTTGACTTTATTGAAAGGAGTCCCGATCCGCAATTCAAGAATGCCGGACAAATCATCCGGCTCTGTAAGGTTCATAGTTGCAACCCTCGGAGGGAAGCAATCATTTTCCTGGTTCAGCGATTCACCCGCAGGAAACAATCCGGAAAACAACAACAGGAAGGAAAAATAAAATGAGGTTAACATTGGCAAAAAGGTTTAGTATTAAAACTCAAGCTTCATCTGCAGCTTAAACTCGCTCCTCGTATTCCCCTGAATCTCGCTCAATCCCGAACTGATCACCTTGTCGTTGGGATAAGTGGTGCGTGAATAGCGCGCCCAGAAACTGAGTCCCTTGGTAGGGCTGAACTGCAGGATAAGATAATAACGGCTGCCGGTCCCGGTATATGCGGGGATGTTATAAAAACCCGGAACGTCGTTCTCATAAGCATAGATCCTCGCGTTCCATTGCGGAGCATCAAAGATGGCATAACGCCCTGTGATCTTCCATTTCCACGCAAGCTTCCAGCTAATATCCTGGTAAAGCAGCAACCCCTTTTCAGTTGAATCTGCGCGGGTGAACCAACTGCGTTCGATGCGGCTTTCCACACTGAGGGTGCGGCTCACTTTATATTCAAAATGCAGACGCAGGTGATTGCTGCTTTGGGGAACGAGATATTCAATCTTCTGTGAAGGATCAACATCAGAAGCATTGTATTGCTTGTTGTCGCTGCGCCAGCGCAGGTAAACGTTCAGTACCTTGTTGGGCGTGTATTGCAATTGAGTGAGGTATTCAAATCCGTGGGAGGGAAAAGAAACCTGGTACCTGTTCCAGGGAAACCAATATTCATCCATGAAGGCGCTGAGCGTCCATTTAGGAATGGGTCTCACTTTGAGACCGAAATAAATGCCCTTTTCATTGCTGAGTGAAGTGGGCGATTCAGCGAAAGCAAATCCGCGGGTAGAATGAAAATCAGGATCGAAGCTGCGGAAATAAATAGAAACATCCACCTTGGGATCGATGCTGCCGATCACGCCGGTTGAGATACCCAATCCGCCTGAAGCGCTGCGCGCCACCTCTCCGAAAATATCGAAGTTGCGACGGGTCCAGTCAAAATCTATCGTGTTGAGATAATTTTGCCTGCCGCTGAAATAAAAATGCTGGTAGTCGCTGCTCGATGGCTGGATTGTGGAACCAAAGGTCTGCAGGAAGTTAGTGGTACCCACCGTAAGCCTGCGCGATTTGTATTCAGCGCGGCCGCCGATCATGGTTTCCAGCAGGGAAGCCTTATCTGCTATTTCACTTGGAGTACGGTGATAACCGCCCGTTTGCAATGTGCTCACCTGGAGTCCGTCAGCATTGTCATTGAAAATAGTATCGTTGGCAACGACGTTTGCATCGAGACCGAGGCGGGAAACAAATCCTGTGAAATAAAAATGACCGAAAGCCACAGTCGCCGCTGCCCCGCGCAAATATTGATTTTCATTCACCGATGCATAAGGCCTCAATCCATAAGCCTGCTTCTTAATGCTCATGATCACATCCCCGCCTTTGCCAAAGCCAAGCCCCGTGGAAAGCGCAAGACCCTGCCCGACCTGTATATTGTAATCCCCGATCACCAGCCGCTTCAGATGCCCGTAATCCTGCAGGGCGATGTGCGCGGATGTGAAATCAAATCCATAAGTCTTTTTCTCAGGGTCCCAACGGAATGGTTCGCCCGAATCTTTTTCACCCAGCACGTTGAAGCTGAAATTTTGTCCATACTTCATCCGGTATCTGAAATAAACTCTCGGCGATGAACCTTCGTAACGCGAAGTGAGCGATCCATCTGAATTGGTATCGGGAGGAGTGAATCCTTTTTGCTCTTCAATCACGCTGAGAACGCGTGTGAGTATTTCATGATGGCTTCCGGTGAGAACTGTTTTGAAAGAAGGCCCGGCAGGGTGGAGGGTGTTAGCCGTAAGGTCTTTTTTGCTGGAAGCCCTCACCGTCACATAGGGTTTTATCTTCCCGAAAATTTCAGCATTGAATCCCGGCACCGCCTCTAATTCATAAACGCTGGTAAGCGCTCCAAATTTTTCAATATACTGGGCAAGGTTCTCCGCAAGAATCGGCGTGAACCCGGGCAGCAGCATCAAATCTTCCTCCGACGCAGTGTTGAGATCAAGGGGCTTGCGCGCCAGGTCGCTCAGCAGATCAGTCATCGTGCTCCAGTCCGCCTGGTCTTCTCCCTCGAGATTCGTCATCGCATCCTCAATCACCTTTTCCAGCACATCATCGCTTAGCCCGATACTATCAGGTTTCACCTGTGAGTAAATAAAAAAAGGAAAAAGAAAAAACAAAAATGCAAACGCAACAATCTGGAAGAAATTTTTCTTCTTATTCTCCCGATACTTATCGCATTTCATCATCATTTATCAGCCAATCCTATAATTATCGCATTACTGCATTAACCAATTACCGCATTAACTCCCGAATCTCCACGTCAGCCCCAAATGCGGCGTAAACCCAAGTTGCTGGTGATAGCTGCTCGCAAAATCAATCATGAATTTATTCACCACCAGTCCCAGTCCTGCAGTCACATTCACCGGCGCAGTTGAAAAACCAACCCGCGCTTTCAGGCTTTTTGCAAGCATATATTCAACACCCCCGCGAAAGGAGAGGGGGTAGTTCACATTTTTTTCAACGTCCGCTACCAGCAGCGCTTTTTCACTGGGTTGCCAGGCAAGACCCAGCGTGAACAAAGTGGGCAATTTCTCGCCTGCCGGTTTGTTCACATAAGCCTGCGTTGCATTGTAAACCCGGAAACCGGCTCCAAATGTTTTTGTGATCTGGGTGTGAAAACCAAGATCAAAATGAAGGGCCCCGGCGCTGCCATAATTTTCAATGGAAGTACGTGTATAATTCGCCTTCACCCCAAGACTGAATTTATCCGCGATCACTGTTGCATACGTGAGGGCAACCCGGGTCTCATTATATCCGCCAAAACCAAAGCCTGAGCCCTCGATCCCGGCATAGTGTTTTTCCTGAAATGGGAGCGCAAAACCAAAGGCGCCGTGGTTCATCTGGCTCAGGAGATAGCGGCGCTCCATATAGATGCCCGCAGTCGGATTTTTCAGACCCGCAATTCCTGCCGGATTTGAGAACATGTTCCAGAAGTCGCCGCGGAGGCCGATAATGGCCCCGCCAAGCGCAACTCTCCTGGCCCCCACCGGTTCTTCGTCAACCCCTGCAAAACCCTGAAAATGAGTGCTAAAAGCGACTGCAAGAAACAATACAACTTTGCGTACAATATTCCCCTTCATGGGTTCGTTTTTTATTTCGAAAAAATTTCACTAAAATTAGTGAAGATTCCGGATAAACAGGAATACTGGTGAAAGTGATTATACTGGCGAAGTGAACAAATCTTTCAGGGTCTTACTCTTTTTGCTCCTTGTGAGCATAGGCAAATCAACTTGTGTCGGCCAGGCCGTCCAGGAAGCTGCCGTCGCCCGAATGAGGGCGCTTTTAGAAACAGAAAACGATGGCAACAGGTTTTCAGGGGTGGTTTTGGTGGCCAATAAGGGCCAGATCTACCTGAATGAAGGCTTTGGCTTGGCCGACGTTGAAAAAAACAAGCCGCTCGAGGCGAACAATAAGTTCATGATCGCCTCGGTTTCCAAGGCTTTCACCGCCGCCTGCATCCTCAAGCTGGAGCAGGAGGGAAAGCTGAGTGTGGACGATCCCATCATCAAATACCTGCCGGATTACCCGAATTGGTCAGGGAAAGAGGTCACGATCCACCAATTGCTCACCCACACGAGCGGCATTCCCGATTACATCAATGATTTCCCCATCTCCTTCAGGCTGAAGCGGGCTCTCAACTGGCATCCAAGCCGGGAAAGACTGCTTTCAGCCTTTAAAAACAAGGAACTGAATTTCGAGCCCGGAACGGCTTATGATTATTCGAACTCCGGCTATGTGCTCCTGGCCCAGATTGTGGAAAATGTCTCAGGAATGGAATTCAACACCTACCTGCGCAAAAATATTTTTGAACCCCTGAGAATGACGGATACCGGCACCGAAGATTTCAACATGGTGAAGAATGGCGCTGTTGCTTATGGTGGCAAGACCTATGATCCCCGGCCTTTGAAGAATTTCAAGCAGGAATACATTTTCGGCATGGGGGGCATTTCCTCCACCGCAAAAGACCTTTACAAATGGGAAGCGTCTTTTGCTGATACCCTCATCCTGAACCAGGCTGAAAAGAAAAAAATGTTCACTCCTTATAAACATGGTTATGCTTATGGATGGGAAGTGAGCGAAGACCAGGGCAAATTGATTTATTCCCATGGCGGGTATTTCCCCGGATGGAACAGTTGGGTGCAGTTTTATCCCGATGACAGCCTCTATATTGTAGTGCTGAGCAACCAGGACCGCAGCATGCCTTTCTGGCTTGCAAAAGAACTGGCAGATGTCTGGTTCAAGAATCAGGATGGCGAAGCGCCCGTTGAACTTGCAGCCGAAAGGGGAGAAGCCATTCCCATTTGCGGCAGGTATATGAAATCAACCCTGACCGAAGGGGAAAATGCCAACGGCCCCATTCCCTTGACAGAGATAATGGTCGTGACCCAGGACTGCGACGGGCTCAAACTCAAAACATCATCAGGCAGTTGCTGGAATCTTGAAAAAGCCGGCTCCGATTCCTGGAAAGAAGTGATGGGCCTCTTCCGCATCGACTTCGAAGATTTCAACGGAAACTATTTCCTTTCCCTCACAGATGGTTCCAATACCTGGTATTGGAGCAGGATAGGCCAATAATATTCAAGACGTTGTTGGGGATTTTTTAATCAGCAGTGTGGACGTTAATCCCCAACAAATCCCTTTCCTTATGCAGGTTTACACTATGGTGGTAGGATTAGCTTAAAATCCCTGTCAACAATTTTTAAGAATACCTGTTAGATTTTCTGTGAAATTATAGGATAATTAATGTCAATTGTATTCAATTTATCGCTATGTTTGTACAACAACCAAATCTAAGCGAAGTTTGAATTTTCTGGTAATTTCTGCGACCTGCTTTTGCTCAATGGCGTTTTCTTTGGTTCTGAATGTGTTCCTCCTCAGGTTCACAAGGAATGCAACGATACATGACGCCCGGAAAGATGGAGAAGCGATCCGTTGGGGAGCCACCTCCAAACCAACGATCGGGGGCATCCCCCTGTTTATCTGTTTCATCCTCTCGGCCCTCATCTTCTTTATTATCCAGGTGCCTGAAGTGGGACTCAGCAGCGAGTTCCTCGGCTTATTGATCTCGGTAACCCTTGGCTTCCTGATCGGCTTGCAGGACGATGCCTACGACACCCGCCCGATGCTGAAACTGATGGGACAGGTCACCTGCGGTGTCATCATGATCGCCTTTGGCGTTTATATCCGACTCTTCAATTTTGCACCCGTTGATTATGCAATCACTGTTTTCTGGGTAGTTGGCATCATGAACAGCATCAACCTGCTCGACAACATGGACGGCGTCACGGGATCTGTTTCTGCAATGATCCTTCTGGCGGTGATCGCGCTCATTTTACTTTATCCCGGCGATCTCAACCTCAATCCGTTTTTATTCACTTTTGTCGCGACAACCGGAGCCCTGCTGGGCTTTCTCGTGCTGAACTGGCATCCCTCCAAACTCTACATGGGCGACACCGGGAGTCAGTTCCTTGGCGCTCTGCTTGCCTTTGCGGGCATCAAGTTCCTCTGGAACATCACCAGCCTCGACAGCGATGTGGTCACCAGCATGCGCATCATCACGCCCATCATGGTGTTCCTCGTTCCCATCATGGACACTTCCTTTGTCACCTTTGCAAGGATAGGTCGCGGCCAGTCTCCCTTTGTGGGCGGCAAAGACCACCTCACGCATCACCTCACTTACCTGGGAGTCCCCGAACGCTATGTGCCTGCATTGCTGGCCATCGTTTCGGTTGGCTCAGGCCTCGTTGCGATCTATACGGTGAAATATGTTTTCCAGTGGAACCATGTTTACACTGCCATATTCTCAGCCTTCATCGTGATCATGATGGGTCTTTTCTGGCTCATGTACAGACGCGGCGAACGAATGGGACTTTTGCGCAAGCGCTTCAATAACGCAGTTCCGCGTAAATTTGCAGAGCACCTGGGAAAAACAGTGTCTGCGGACCCTGAACCCCAGGAAAAACGCTCCTGATGCACCTCCTTTACCTGCACCAATATTTCTGCCCGCCCGGTGGCAGCGGCAACGACCGTTCCCTCGAGTTTGCCGCAGAATGGGTAAAAGCAGGACATAAGGTCACCCTCATCACCTCTCCCGCTTATTTCCCTGCTGACCTAAAAGCAAAGGCTTTGCAGAATCCGGCAGAACCGTTTTTATTCACTTGCGAAGGAATAGAAGTGATATCCCTTCCGGTTGATTATTCCCACCACATGCCTTTTATGCAAAGAATAAAAGCATGGCGGCGTTTTCAGAAAAAAGCATTCACCGTTGGGAAGACAATTAAAAAGGTGGACCGCATCTGGGCAAGTTCCACGCCGCTCACCGTTGGCCTTCTGGGAATGAAACTCGCCGCTTATCACAAAACTTCTTTTGTTTTTGAAACAGTCGATGTGTGGCCCGACGTTCCCATCGACATGGGTATCCTGAAGAATCCTGTTTTGAAATGGGTTGCAAGATCCCAGGCCCGCCGCATTTACAAAAATGCAAAACACATCGTCGCTCTCAGTGATGGCATGAAAGAACAGATCATGTCCCACGGAGTCCCTGAAAATAAAATCACCGTGATCTGCAACGGTACCAACCTGGAAAAGTTTCCTTTTGTCGAACGTCATGCAGGAGAGACAACCAATGTGATCTACACGGGAACGATAGGCATTTCAAACGATCTTACACAATTGATAGAAGCCGCCAGCCACCTTGAAAAGAAAGGCAGAAAAGATATTCATTTCACCATCCTCGGCACCGGCAACGACGAAGCGCGTGTAAAGCGCAAAGCAGCCGAATTGAAAACCACAACAGTCGAATTCAAATCCCAGGTCCCAAAAGAACAAGTCGCCCACCTTCTGGCAAAGGCTCACATCGGTGTTGTTTGCTTCGCCAATCATTCCTCCCTCGAAGCAAACAGCGCCAATAAATTCTTCGATTATCTCGCCAGCGGCCTCCCCGTCGTGATCAATTACAAAGGCTGGCAAGCCAATATGCTGGAACAATATAATTGTGGTCTCAGCGCCCCTCAAGGAAATTTAATTTCATTCGCCGGTCAAATCGAATCCCTTGCAGATGACCCCGGCATCCGGAAAGCAATGGGCCAAAACGCCCGCACCTTAGCCGAAACCCATTTCGACCGAAGGGTGCTTGCATTGCAGGCGCTTTCAATTCTTCTGAAATAAATAAATCCATTGCTGATAATCAAAACGCGACCCCGAAGCGGGTCCCATATTTATAGCAATGGATTTTTGTAATGGCAAACGACCCCGAAGGTGGTCGTATAATCGCATATCAATACGACCGCCTTCGGGGTCCCCTGTATGGAATTGCGTTAACCTATAAAGATAAAACCCACTTCGGGGTCACTATTTCCCAAACTTCATCCCTTCAAGCACCGCCACCATCTCCTTCTCCTGTTCTTCCCCTGCATAAGAAAGAATCCCGGCCAGCGCAAACCCATCAATAACCGTAGCATAATAAGCCTGGTCAATAATAAATCCATCCTGATCGAGCTTACCTTTAAGAATATAAAATTCCTTTCCACCGATGGTCCGTTTTTCATAATCATCTGCAAGGGTGATCTTGGCAGCGCTGCGCTTGATCAGCATCTTCGCCTGATCCAGGTACAATTCGCCAGTATTCACCTGCGGCGCCCTTGAAATATTCTCAGCATAGATCGTGACAGACGGATTAAAATCCACCTCCGTCGTGCCGAGCTCATATTTAAAAGCGGTAAAGAGATAAGCCGTAGTGATATCTGCCGCCTTCATAGCCCTTTTCACCGTCGGGTCACCGTTATCCATCTCCGATTTTCCCATTTCCACCATATCCTCAACCACTTTGCGGGATTGCACCTTCCAGTCCTCAGGGAACTCCATCTTCAACCCAAAGTAGGGATTGGAATAAGTGTGCCCCTCAACCTTCCCATAATCAAAGTCCCTGGGGAGTTCCATAGAACCCACTTCTTTTCCCGTCTTGTTGCACCCAGCCAGAACCAATAAAAGAACCGCCGGCAAAATTTTCATAAATTTCATATCGCTGATCATTGTTTTCATCTAAAATTTAAAATCTATAATCTAAAATCTCACCACCCTCCAACTCATAACTTAAAATTCAAAACTCAAAACTTTCCTTCACCTTAGCCTTCAACCCTCAGACCTTAACCCTTTTTTCCGTTTTCCGTTTTCCTTTTTCCCTTTACTCCAAAAGTCCCGGTCTCTTCTCCTTCGTCTTCTTCAGCGCCATCTCTTCCCTCCATTTTTCAATCTTCGCAAAGTGCCCCGACAACAGCACAGGCGGCACCTCATGCCCTTCAAACACAGCCGGCCTTGTATAAACCGGCGGCTCCAAAAGTCCATCCTGGAAACTATCAAACAGCGCGCTGCTCTCATCCCCCAGCACTCCCGGCACCAATCTCACCAATGCATCCGTAAGCACAAGCGCAGGCAGTTCCCCGCCGCTCAAAACATAATTCCCGATGCTGATCTCCCGGGTGATAAAAATATCCCGCACCCGCTGATCCACTCCTTTATAATGTCCCGCCAGCAGGATCAGGTTCTTGCTCATTGAAAGGCGGTTCGCCATCGGCTGATCAAAAATATCCCCGTCGGGGCTCAGGTAAATGACATCGTCATATTTGCGCTGCGCCTGCAGGTGGCGTATGCATTTGGCAATCGGCTCCACCATCATCACCATGCCCGCGCCGCCGCCAAACATATAATCATCCAGCGTCTGGTGCTTATCCTCCGCAAAGATCCGCAGGTTGATCACATTGATCTCCACGAGTCCCTTATCCCGCGCCCGCTTAATAATGCTCGTCTCCAGCGGACTGCTCAACTGTTCCGGAACAGCAGAAATAATGTCTATACGTATCGTCGCCATTGCCCCGCAAACTTAGTGAAATACAATGGAACACGGATTATGCGGATAAAGCGGATTTGCGCGGATGTCCTTTTGTATTTCTCCATGATCCGCGAAAATCAACCAATTCATAACTTAAAATTCATAACTCATAACTCTTGTATCCTGTATTATCCGTGAAAATCCGCTACATCCGCGAATGGCCGCCAGGCCATCCGTGTTCCATTCACCCCCTTTTTTCAGTAACCAATAAGAACAGGATACAAATTCGTCTTCACCCCAGAACTCTTGCACTTCGCCACCACAGTGGACTTCGTATTCGTCGTCCCCGCCCCATCCAGCGGAGGAGCATCCCCAAACACCAAAACGATCCTGTTCTTCGCCGCCTTCCACGTAAACCGGTCAATCGTATTCGCCAATCCGTCATAAACACTCTCCGGATAATCCCCTCCTCCAAGCAAAGTGAGTTTCTTCAGATTGTTCTGCACCTGCGTCACGTCATTGGAAAGATCATGCATCGCAAACCACGTGGGCCCGTCGCAATTCTTATCGCTGTAAGTAGCAACGCCAATGCGCACCCCATGCGTTTTCATCAAGGTAGCGGAAAGCCTGATCAGGTTTTCTTTCAGCAAATCAATATTATCCGCCATGCTCCCGCTATTGTCGATCAGGAACACCACATCGGCAAAGTCAGGCACTTTGTTCTTGAGGATCTTCTCGATGGTCTCGAGCAGCTTGTCGTGCTTCGTCACATAAAACTCACCGCCCGTCTCGCTCGCCAGCGCAGTATAAGTTTCAATCGCAGTTTGATTCACATAAATTTCCTCAGGCGCTTCGCCCTCCGCACCGGAAACACTCACCGAAGTCGGAGTATAAGGCGAAGAGGTAGCCCACTTCAAACGCATCTCAGCCTTCTCTTTATTTTCTGCGATGCGTCTTTCAATTTCTGCCGTTCCGAGGTAATGATAAGTAAGCGTCGCATTCGCCGATCCATAATAAATATTACCCAGGTCGATCTGGTCAAACTTGCTGCAATACTTCACCCGCACCGTATATTTCATTCCGCCCGGCACAGTGAACCGCGCAACACCCGCAGCATCCGTCACCGCTTTATATCCTTTTGCCGTATCGCTCACAAACAGCAGCACATGTTCCCCTGCGAGCGCTTTTTCTTTCAGATCATAAAACGTCATCTTCACATTCACCATCCCCGCTGCAGCCCGCTGTTTGCTCCCCTCATATTGCGGATTAACATAAGCCGGCATCATCTTCCCGTTCAGAATGCCCCAATAATAAATGCGGTACCGCAGCGCCTGCATAGGCTTGTTCGGCACATCAAGCGTATCCCACGCCAGCGAATCCTCCACATCAATCGCATACTTGATTCCCTTCGCCACCAATAAATCGGCAACACCGCGAGTATCGGTATCCGCCGTATAAGTATTCCCGCCGCCCCTGAAAGTAACAGTAGCCTTATTCACCGGCAGCTTATCCGGATTATAAACCACAATCTGAATCGCCGACATTGTCTCCGAAGGATAAATACCCTTCTGCGCCATCAATCCAATAGGAACCAAAATCCCCAAAGCGATCCCGGCAACTGCAATCCTGAATTTCCTCATAAGCGGTTTGTTGCTGTGAATTTAGCACATAACGTGCTAATGCGGTTTGGTTACAATGACATTGTATTGGTTGTTGGCTGTCATCCAGCGCCGCAGCTAGCGCCGCGAATGAAGCGGTAAGATGCTGTTATTGTTGCTGTCCTGGAAGGAACAAAGCGGTAAGATGCTGTTCCTGTTGCTGGAAGGATCGGGGGCGGGGG
>JADMIO011227186.1_pt1 | contig 44822 bp, 46 predicted proteins | sample 8958161 | NCBI WGS metagenome assembly JADMIO01 (sample SAMN16585339, study PRJNA669376) | soil metagenome | isolation source: Crop rotation soil | place: USA: Cullars Rotation, Alabama | collected 2011
GCCGCGACTTCAAGTCACGTGAATTCCAAGCTTCGGATCCCACTGTGCTGGAAAGGGGGTAAAAGAGGTTATTGTGCCAGACAATAATAAAAAAGATTTAGAAGAGATGCCACAGTATGTTTTAGATGAGATTAAATTCCATTTTGTCAAACACATGGATGAAGTGCTGCAGATTGCTTTAGTTCGTCCGCCGGTTGGATCAAGTTCTAAAAGACTACATTCTCCAATGCCTGCTTTGGCCTAAAAACTTCAATCGGGATTATACTTGACTGTTAAGAGTATTTTTAGTAAATTACCCCTATGAATATTAAAAATTTACCTCGCGGTGATAAATATCCGGAAGAGTTTAATCTGGTGATTGAGATGCCGAAAAATTCTCATAATAAATATGAATATGATGAAGAGCTCGATATTATCAAAATTGATCGGGTTTACTACAGTGCAATGGCGATGCCTTATGATTATGGATTTATTCCGATGACCCGCTCTGAAGATGGTGATCATTTGGATGGCATTGTTATCTTAGATGCTCCAGCATATCCGGGAATCATGGTCAATTGTCGGCCAGTTGGTGTTTGCTACATGGTTGATTCGGGCGAGAAAGATGAAAAAATTATCTCGGTTTGTGCAGATGATCCCCGGTATGATCATATTAAAGATTTAAAGGATTTAGGTGAACATTTTACTAGAGAATTGCAGCATTATTTTGAGCATTATAAAGATTTGCAGGGCAAAAAAGTGGAAATAAATGGTTGGGGAGGAAAAGAAGAAGCGCTTAAGGTTATGAATGAATCTATTGAAGACTAATATTTATGTCTTTTTCCCCGGATCTTAATTTTGGTAGACCTGTCTCAAAAACTTCAGAATTTACCTTAAATGGCCATCATATTGAGCGTTTTGAACCAACTCGTTTAAGGGATAAAGTTTATGATCAGATAGTACCGCGCCTTTTAGGTTGGTTTGGGACTGGTGTTGGATTTTTGGCTGGTACTATTCTTGAGCGATATCAGTCTGTTCGAGCTCCAGGAAAATAATTTTTGACTATTCCCCTTGTATTTTAGGAACTATCTAAGAGACAATAATTGTATATGTTTCGCCTGTCAAATGAGTCCAGCCGGGGCTTTACACTAATTGAACTGCTGGTAGTAATTGCGATCATTGCGGTGATTGCGGCGGTGGTGATTATTTTAGTTAATCCGGTCGAGATTATGAAGAAAAGTCGAGATACTACCAGACTCTCTGATCTGGATAGTGTGATGAAATCTGTGCAGCTGGGGTTGCAAAACAATACCAATAGTACATCCTCTTTTTTGTGTCAAAGTCCAGCTACTCCTCCTTGTTCAGGCACTTCTAATGGAGGAACTGCTGCAGCGATGCGAAAAAGTGATGGAACTGGTTGGATAAAAATCAATTTTGGAGTAGTTTCCACAGTGACAGTTAATTCATTGCCAATTGATTCAACCAATGATAGCACCTATCACTATTCATACGGTTCAGATGGCACCGATTTTGAATTTAATGCAGTTTTGGAAGCCAGTCAAAATCAAAAACTAATGCAAAATGATGGAGGAAATAATCCCAATGCCTATGAAATTGGTTCTTCACTAACAGTGTTAAATTAAGCCGCTATTGCTTCTTCTAAACCTTCTCTTAAAATTCGATTTTGATTCATACCTACAAATGACTCAGCCCAGCTTTCGGCCTGGTTTTTTAATCCTTCCCCTGATTTTCCTGTTATTACTTCGTATAATTGAGCTTGACGATTAACTTGATTCATATCTGACCCATGTCCTTTTGATCTAAAACCTAGTGATTCTATCGCTTTGCGTCCAGCGAACCCGACAAACATTCGTTCCAGAAAAAATTGTGAGACTGAATTTTTGAAGCTATGCATCCAAGTCGTCATACCTTCACCAATTCCCAGAATTTTTGCTTTTACATCTCTTCCACCTATTTCTAAAGCTGCTAATTTATGACCAATTTCATGAAATCCAACATAAGAAAATCCCAGCAGGTTATTTCTTTTTTTATCTTCTAGGATAGCTTGTTGCTCATTTGTTTTTCCGTATAGAATAATTAGTCTGGCTGTTCTTTGAGCTTCATCAGAAAGTCGGTCAAATTTATCAGAATTAACGAAGTCTTCGATTGAAGTAACTTTATTTTCAGAAGTTTTTCTTAATATTTCGAGTGACATTTTCCATATAGGCGTATTATACGCCTTTTTGGCAAGTGAAGCTAATTTTTTGCTATAGTTAAAATATGAAATCTTTAAGTTCTTTTTGGAAATAGTTATTGTCCTGGTTGATTATTTAGAGATTCCGGTGATCATTGAAACCTTCATTAAACTTTTGAGAGCAAGAGGGAAAGATCTTTCCCAGATTAAAGAGGTTTTTGATGACTAAACTGATCAGTTGCATATTTATTTGTCAGAAAGTACGCTTACTGTAGATGCTTAAAAAAATCTGCCACTTTTTGAGTTTTAGTTTGATAACTCTCCTTTTTGGTGCTTCTCCGGCTTTTGCGTCGGTTCTTTACTTTACTCCAGTTGGAGGAAATATTACCCCGGGAAAAGTTTTTACCGTTCAGGTGCATTTAAAAACCACTGAACCGGAGAAAGTTACTTCCACTTCAGTTTATTTTACATATCCATCGGATAAGGTTGATATTGTTTCGATTAAACCCGGCAGCAGCTTTCCGATTAATTTAGGCAACACTCTTAGTAATGGAACTTTTGCGATGACCCGCAATAACGCCAATGGAGTCAGCGGGGATGTAGTGGTCACAACTTTTGGGCTGAAAGCTAAAACAACCAATACACCGGTTACTTTAACCTTTGTTGATGGTATTCAGGCATTACAAGCAGATAGTACCGAGACTCTTGATGCGGTCTGGACCAAAGCTGATATAGCCACCTATAACATTACTGATCCCGCAACTGCTTCAGGTACTTTAAAAGCTCAGGGAGGTCCAGATGAACTGCCGGTAGCCGGACTGATGGATAATACTTATGCATTGTTAGCATTTGGTGGCGGTTTAGTTTTTGTCGGCGGGGCTGGGTTATACGGAGCAAAAAGGTATCACAAAAATCGAATTCGTTAACTATTCAACAACTTCTTCCCCTTCGAATACTACTTCATCACCTGCTGCAACAGTTGTGGAACTTTGGTTGGCGGTGTCAGGTGCAGCGAAATTAAAATCAGCCAAAACTTTCTTATAAACAGAGTTCCAAAAAGGCTGTTCAATAAGTGGCATTTCAATGGTGAATAACACCCCCTGATCTATTGAACCTAATATTAAATGATCAGCTGTCTTTATTTCTAAAGCGTTCATTTGTCCGAACTTTTTCTCTATAGCTGAAGTACTTGAAGAGTTGTTTGATTTTAGCCATTCGTCTAAGTTTTTGAGCTTAGTATCAACAATTTTAAGCGACAAACTGCCGTTTTTATCTTTAGAAAATAGCTGTAAATCGGCATAGGCATTTGGATCAGGATTTTCTGAAGAGTTATTGTTGGTAATAGATAAATTATCAGGATAGTTAAAACTAAATCCGGAAGGATCGGTATACTCAATTGATGTCTCAGAAGGAGTGATCTCTTTTTTGATTTCCGGAGCTTTTAAATTTGATTCCGGAGGTTTTTGATATTTAAAATATCCGGCAATTCCTGCAAGAGTAACTATGACTGCTATAACAGGCAAAACGATTTTCTTCACCAGATTAGTATAACATGGTATATTAGGTTGTAGGTTGTAGGTTGTAGGTTGTAGGTTGTAGGTTGTAGGTTGTAGGTTGTAGGTACTGTCGTCATTGCGAGGAGCAGAATTTCTGTTGCTTAATGCGACGTGGCAATCTTTTAAACTATGAACAAGTTCTTTTTTGCTCTACTCAAAATGAAAAAACTATTAGCTTCATTATTTGCATTGAGTTTGTTTTTTTTTGTTCAAACTGCAGAAGCCAGGATGCTGCCTCAGGCTGGGAAGAGTGGTGGGAAGCCGGCTGTTAAATCAAATAGTTCCACAATTGGTGTTTCTCCAAAGCTGAGAAGTGATAGAAGAGCGATCCTAGTGAATTTTTCCGGATTAAAAAACGCTAAAAATGTTTCCTATCAGCTGATTTATACTCATGATGGACAAGAAGAAGGAGCAATGGGAGGACTCAATTTACATGGTCAACCTTCTGAATCAGCAGAGATGTTATTTGGCACCTGTTCAAATGGTATCTGCCGGTATCATCGCAATATTAAGGACGCGAGATTAGAAGTTTCTTATACTTCAATATCAGGAAAAAAATATCTTAAGAAGTTTAAAATCAAATTATAATTATTTATCTATTTTCTTCAAATTTAGTAGAGCGTACGGGAGTTGAACCCGTGATCTCAACATTGAGAATGTTGCGTCCTAACCGCCAGGCGAGTCTCTCATTTGCTATATAGCAATTACATACTCTAATCACGAATGCGAGTACCGCATAGGGGATTTGAACCCCTGGTCTTCAGAATGAGAATCTGACGTCCTAACCACTAGACTAATGCGGCTAACTAGTTAGATCCTTCGCTTTGGCTCAGGATGACAAGTCAAATGTAAAAATTCTATTTGACTTGTCAATTTTACCAGATTTTGAGGCTGAATACAAAGCTTTGATATTCCAGTCAACCTCACCCTAACCCTCTCCTTTAAGGAGAGGGAAATGTTTTTTAAAGGAATTATTACAACGTTCATCTCAAGCTTTTGGTACTTTTGGTACCTTTGATACTTTTCCTACTTTTCTCTATCTGGAATTATTTGGCACTATTAGGTAATATCTGGTAATATTTGGTAAGTCATGAAGTTTCCTCCTAAATATGTATTTACTCCGGTGATTTCTGAATATTTGCAGACGATTGAGGCGTGCCGTCAGCTGGTGGATGCGGTTGAGGTTCCACCGGAAATTGAGACTAATATTCGTCGAAATTCAACGTTAAGAAGTTCGTTGTTCTCTGCCCGGATTGAAGGAAATCCTTTGACACTTGATGAGTTGACGCATCGAAGTTCTTCTGATCAGAAAAAACGGGAAGTGTTTAATATTCTTAAGGCACTACAACTTGTTTCGGAAAAAGGTAATAAAGATCTTATTGCTTCAACGTTATTGCAGCTGCATGAGAAAGTAATGGATGGGTTGGCGGAAAAGTTTGATAAAGGTCATTTTCGGAAAGAAGCGAGTGCTATTTATAATTCAGCTGGTATTGCGATTTATTTACCTCCTCCGGCCAGACAAGTTAATGGTTTAATTGAAAAATTGGTTAGATTTATCAACTCTGATAAAGAGAAATTTGTTCCGATTAGAGCTGTTTTAGCCCATTATCTGTTTGAAAAAATTCATCCATTTTTAGATGGAAATGGTCGGGTAGGCAGACTTATTCTGCAGCTGGTTTTACAAAAAGGCGGATATGGAATGAAGCAATTGTCATCAGTTGAGGAGTATTTAGACAAACATCGTTCACGTTATTATGCTGTTTTAGAGCTGGGTGAAAACGATGTGACTGATTTTGTCGAGTTTATGCTGGAAGCGATCGCTGATGCTGCTACAAAAGCAAAGCAAGCGGTATTGGAGAAAGAAAAAGCTGAAGTTGAGGATTATTTATTACCCCGCCGAGCTGAAATTTTTAACATTATTAAAGATCAAACATTGGTTAACTTTGACCAAATCAGGCGAAGATTTATGCAGGTGAATGAAAGAACTTTGCGATTTGATTTGAAAAAGTTAGCAGACGCGGGATTAATTAGGAAACGTGGAATGACAAAAGGTGTGTATTATGAAATTAAGGAATAATGTTGTGTTTCTCCATTCGCATTTACTCCTGGAGATCTCTGCTTAGTCGAAAAAGAATGTATCTTTGGCTCTATAAATTGTTTTTTTTCGAGCTGCTTTCTCGAGAAAATACCTACTATTAATTCTAGTTTAAAGGAATCTTCTCACAGGTATTCTTTAGAAATTCTGTTCGAAGAATAAATAACTGCTTCAGGTTCAATCCTTGGTTAGCTTTCTATTTCAATTTAGCCTCAAAGCGGCTATACTTTAGCAACTATGGCCTTAGATCAATTAAAACAGGATCGAATTAAAAAACTGAATAATATTAAGAATCTGGGGGTGGATCCGTATCCTGCTCAGTTAGATTCTGGACAAGCCAGAATGTCAATCAAGGTGGCTAGAGATTCTATGGATCAAAAGGTCTCTGTTGCTGGGCGGATTCGTTCGCTGCGCCCCCATGGCAAGATTGCTTTTGCAGATTTGGAGGATGAATCTGGTAAAATGCAGCTGTTTTTTCAGCAGGATACAACTAAAAACTTTGATTTTTTGCCGAATCTGGATTTAGGAGACTTTTTAGAAGTGTCCGGCGAGGTGTTTAAAACTCAGGCGGGTGAGATTACTGTTCGGGTTACTTCATTTAAGTTACTAGCAAAATCACTCTTACCTTTGCCTTCAAATTTTTATGGATTAAAAGATATTGAGGAACTGTTACGTCGGCGTTATCTGGACTTACTAATGAATCCGGAGACCAGAGAACTGTTTAGAAAAAAAGCTTTATTTTGGTCAACTATCAGGCAGTTTATGCTGGACAGAGGATTTTTAGAAGTTGAAAATCCGATTTTAGAAAGTGTACCTGGTGGTGCTGATGCAAGGCCTTTCATTACGCATCATAACGCATTAGATATTGATCTTTATTTACGAATTTCATTGGAACTGCCTTTAAAACGTCTGTTAGTTGGTGGGTTTGAAAAAGTGTTTGAAATTGGACGAATTTTTCGTAATGAAGGAATAGATGCTGAACATTTGCAGGATTATACCCAGATTGAATTTTATTGGGCGTATGCAGATTACAACGATTTGATGAAGTTGATCCAGGAGATGTATCAGAAAGTAATTATGGCTTTGTTTGGTAAATTGGAGACCACCTGGCAGGGACAGACTATTGATTGGTCAGGTGAGTGGCCCAAGAAATCGTATACAGAACTTCTGAATGAACATTGGCAGGTTGATATTGAAAAGATGTCTGTTGAAGAGCTCTATGAGTTGGCAGCTAAATTTAAGGTTCAGGTTGAGCCGAATCTGGGTAAAGGAAGATTACTTGACTATATATATAAGAAGACAATTCGGCCTGAATTAATCCAACCGATGTTCGTAGTCGATTACCCGGTTGAGGTTGAACCTTTGGCAAAAAGAATCCCTGAAAAGCCAAATTTAGTCCAACGAATGCAGGTGCTGGCGATGGGATCAGAACTTGGAAAAGGCTTTTCCGAGTTAAACGATCCGGTTGATCAGAGAGAACGATTTGAAGAGCAGATGAAACTGCGGGCAGCGGGAGATGAGGAAGCCCAGATGCTGGATGAAGATTATGTTGAAGCGATGGAATATGGTATGCCGCCTAATACAGGTTTTGGAGTTTCTGAACGGCTTTTTGCAATGCTGATGGATCGGCCGATTCGGGAAACAGTTATCTTCCCGACTATGCGTCAAGCTGCTGACAAACAACTCAAGCAGAATTTTGACAAAAAAATAGTGATGGTAGTTGAGAAAGAACTGGGTGAATGGAAGCTTTTAAATGCTTTGAGTCATATGTCTGCTTTTATTGGAAATAAGATGCCGGATTCTTTTGATACCGGTCAGTTTTTTGAAACTAAAGATGGAGTGAAGTTGCCGAGAAATAGTCAGTTTCCGATTATTGTGTTGTCTGCTACCAGATCTCAAATTAAAGAATTAACTTCAGAAGCGCAAAAGTCAGGTACCCTGTTTATAACGTTTACCAAGGATATGATTGAGACAACTGATGATAAGAAGTTGGAGAAGATGTTAAGTGAACAGGATAGCGAGCATGTGGATTATCTGGGAATTGGTCTGTTTGGAGAAAAGGCAAAACTTGATGAGCTAACAAAAGGATTACAGCTTTGGGGAAAGTAATATTGTAGTGCTTCGACTATGCCCTGAGCAAATGTAATGCGTCGAAGGGCTCCGCTCAGCAAGAAATTAAGGTATTTTCTCGAGAAAGCACTCGTCACAATTATTTGTATAGTTGTGACTCGAAAAAAAAATAAGCAAGCTTGCGACTTTGTCTTAATTCTTTCCTGAGCGAAGTCGAAGGATTACATTAAGAGCGTAAGCTCGCAAGCTTTGCTTATTGTTTTTAAACTTATGGAAAAAGAGCGGCATAAAGTTTCGGTGGCGGTTTATACTATTTTAAAGAGGGGTAATCAGGTTTTGATGATGCGGCGATTTAATACGGGGTATCAGGATGGGGATTACAGTTTGCCGGCCGGGCATATTGAAGCTGGGGAGTTTCCTGAGGAAGCAGCTGTTCGGGAGACTAAAGAAGAGGTTGGGGTTGAGGCAAACGATTTGCAATTGGTAACCGTTTTGTATTCTGATGATAATTATGTCTGTTTTTGTTTTATGACTGAAAACTGGCAAGGTGAGATTAAAAATTGTGAAGAAGATAAATGTGATGATGTCAGATGGTTTGATTTAGACGCACTTCCTGAGAATATTACGCCTGAAGTGAAGCTGGGACTCGAAAATTATCGCCAAAAGGTGTACTATTCCAAGTTAAATATAGGATAGAAAGATATTAGGAGTTAATGATCAGTCAAAAATTAATATATGAATCTTATTCTGGAGCGGCAGATAAAAACATATAAAGATTTAAAATTTTGGCAAACTGCTAAAAAAGTTAGCTTGTTGATTATTACTCTTTCTAAAAAACTTCCGAGTGAAAGATTGTCTTGGATAGTAGTAGACCAGGTAATGCGTTCAAGTTTTTCCGTTGGTGCCTGTATTGCTGAAGGATTTGGCAAATACAAAGGAAAAGAGTATCCTAGGTTTATTCAAATTGCATTGGGTTCAGCCCAGGAAACTGAATATTGGCTTGACTTACTGTCTGAGGCTTATCCTCAGTTTGAAGATGAAATAAGTGATATATTATCTTTAAATCTCGAAACGATTAAAATGTTAACAGCCACTTTAAATAGTTTAAGAAAAAATGTTAGTAAGATATAGCATCTGTTTTTTGACTGATCACTAAAATCTTACTTCCTACAATCCTAAAACATATGATAAGTATTAATTTAATCAGAACTGAACCACAAAAAGTTAAGGATGGGATCGCTAAGAAAAATTATGATCCCTCGGTTGTTGATGCTGTTTTGGATGCTGATAAAACTCGTCTTGAGCTTTTGCAAAAAGTTGAAGATTTGCGGAAAGCTCGCAATGAGATAAGCAAGAAACCAACTCCTGAGGAGATTGCAAAAGCCAAACAGATAAAAGAAGATCTTCAATCATTTGAGCCTCAACTTGAAGAGGCTGAAACTAAATTTAAATCCCTGATGGTTGAGATTCCAAATCTTCCTGCCGACGATGTGCCGGTTGGTAAAAGTGAGGATGAAAATGTCGAACGGGAAATTGTTGGTGAAATTCCTAAGTTTGATTTTGAAGCCAAAGATCATGTTGAATTGGCTAAAGAGTTGGATATTATAGATTTTGAAGCGGGAGCAAAGGTTTCCGGGTCTGGTTTTTATTATTTAAAAAATGAAGGGGCGATGCTGGAAATTGCACTTATTAACTACGCGATGCAATTTTTGCACTCACGGGGTTTCACTCCAATTATTACTCCCGATATGGCCCGGGAAAAATATTATTTAGGAACAGGTTATTTGCCAAAAGGTGAAGAAGCTCAGACATATAAGATTGAAGGATCAGACCAGGGATTGATAGCAACTGCTGAAGTAACATTGGCTGGGTATCATGCGGATGAGATTTTAAAAGAAAAAGATTTACCTAAAAGATATGGCGGATATTCTCATTGTTTCCGGATGGAATCTGGCGCATATGGCAAATATTCTAAAGGTTTATATAGGGTCCATCAGTTTAGTAAAGTTGAAATGTTTGTTTTTGCTAAAGCGGAAGAGTCGCCTGCAATACATCAGGAACTTTTGAGAATTGAAAAAGAGTTTTGGCAAAGTTTAGGAGTTCCTTTTAGAGTCTTAGAAATGTGTACTGCTGATCTGGGTTCACAGGCTGTTAAAAAATATGACTTAGAAGCCTGGATGCCAGGGCGCGGTGACTGGGGAGAGATCACTTCAACTTCAAATACAACTGATTACCAATCAAGAAACCTGAATATTCGTTACAAGACTGACAAAGGAACAGAGTTTGCTCACACATTAAATGGGACATTAATTGCTACATCCCGGGGAGTTTTGTCTTTGATTGAACTGGGGCAACAGGCTGATGGAACTGTTAAGATTCCTGATGTCTTAATCCCGTATACTGGATTTTCAGAAATTTCGCTTAAAAAATCACGTTTAAACTAGAACTCTCCCATTAAAGTAAGCAATAATACTAAAGGGAACTGGTGTTACCTCATAGGGTATCCGTTCATGCAGTAATATTTCTTCTTTCCAGCTGCGATAACGTTTTTTTTGTCCATAAGGTACGAAGTCGGCTATATAAGTTGGCGAGTTGGGTTTTAAAATTTTTTTTTCTTCACCGATAGTTTTTAAAAGTTCTGGGTATTCTTCCGGGTCCTGGAAATATCCAAAAATTGCATAATGATCAATAATTAAATCGAATTCATTTTTCTTTAATCCCTCAAGATTGTGTGCGAATAAGGGTAATGAGTCATAGAGACTTTTTCTTCTGGCATTTTCAATCTGTTCTGGAGAGAACCTCGGAAATAATCTTTCTTTGATTGCATTTAAAGCTTAAATCTGTCGTTCTTCAAAATCTGGCTCAGTGAAATGCGGATTAATAGATGTTATATCGCAGTCTATCTATCTTAAATTAGCATCAATAGCTAAACCATTAAAGCCTGATCCCAGATCAAGGACTTTTTTACCCTGTAGTAGCATAACCATTTCGTTTAGTGATAAACCATAACTTAGACTTAATCCTTCTATATTGCGTAAACTCTGAGGATTTTTTAGAATTCTGACCTCAGTACTGTAGGACATATTGTTGTTAATTATAGGGTATTTAATTAACTTGTTCAACTTTATAATAGAAAGTTTCAGGGCTTTTCCATGGTTTCTAAACCAAGATAAAATAATTTAACAATCTAACAGTTTAACAATTCAGCAATTTTAAGAGAATTTACTTGGCTGAAGGTGAGGCTTGTTTGGCCCGGAGCATTTCTAAGGCGGAGGTGCCGTTGGATTTGGGTGTGGCGGATGGAGAAGCGCTTCCCAGGCTGCCGAAAGTTGAAGCTGAAGCACTAGCTACCGGTGGAGTTACTGTCTGAGGTGCTGTTGGGACAGGCGGATTGGTTAAAGTCCCCTGGTCAGCTGATTGTTCAACCGGGACTGAAGTAGTATCAGTTGGCTGGGCCTTGCCGGGGCCAAAGAAGAAATAGTAAGAACCGGCGCCTACCAAAAGCAACATAATAACTCCGACAATAATTAAGATAACTGATAGATTCATATGTTTGCCTGCGGCAGCTGCTGGTTGGGCAGCACCATTGGGAGGGGTCGGTCCGGAGGGGGGAATTACAACATTATTATCTGTTCCAGGGGGGGGTGGAGGTGTTGAACCAGGTATAGCGGCTGGAGAAGGGGAAAGATCAGCCGGTGGTTGTTCGTTTCCCAACAGATGGGATAGATCGGTTGGGGCTGATTCAGTAGATCCGGAAATGGATGCTGATGGGAGTGAGGCTGGTGTGGGTTCTCCTGAAGGAGGTGTTGGAGAACTTTCCGCAGCCGGTGTAGTGGTAGTGGCTGGTGGCCAGGTGGGGGCTGGCGAGGGAGGCAGATCAGCTGGTTGAGGAGGAACGGGCGAAATGGTTTGGCCGCCGGATTGCATAAATGGATTTGGGGAAGCACTGTCTGGAGTAGATGGGGTTGAAGCTTGGGCTGGTGCATCCCAAGGGGATGGTGTTGGAGCGGCTGGAGGTGTCATTGGATCTGCTGGCATAGTAGGCGCAGTTGGGATTTGAGAGACGTCGGGAGTGACAGGAGTTGGAGCTGCTGTCGGATTCCAACTGGCTGGTTGTTCGGAAGCTGGGGCTGCTGGCATTGCTGGGTTTGAAACCGGGGCCGGATTCATTGGATCAGCTGGTGCAGAAGTAGTTCCGGCAGGAGCCCAAGGGGAAGGAGGATTAGCAGAATTGTTACCGTTATTTGAATTGTCCATGGCAGTTAATTTAGTTTAGGAAAACTAGAGGTTTTTGTCAATGTTGGAGCGTAATACTTATTGTACCTTTTTTAGAAAAAGGTACCCAAAAACGTCATGCAGGAAAGTAAGAACCTGGCTACGCCAGAACCTTTCATTTCTCGTCTTACTCGAAAAGTCGGGCTAAAAAATTTACTGCGAAGCAGGAGGTTCCCTCACTCCGTTTAAGGGGGGATAACACCCCCTCCGCTCAATTACTTGGTTATTCTTTTGGATAATTGGCGGGTTCCCCCTCTTGCACTACGTAAATTTTTTTTAACGCCCTTTGTTTCAATGCATGACAATAATGAAGTGGTATTTATATGCAATGGTTTCTGTGAGGCTATTCTGGTATAATCGGTATTCATGTTAAATATCTTTTCTTCTTTGCTGGACGCTAATAAACGCACCCTTAATGAATATTCAAAAATTGTTTCCCAGATTAATGATTTAGAGGGAAAAACTAAAAAGCTAACTGATCCTCAGTTAAAAAACAAAGCTGCTGATCTCAAAAAGCGATTTGAAAAAGGTGAATCTCTGGATGCTTTGTTACCAGAAGCGTTTGCTTTAGTCAGAGAAGCAACTAACCGTTCTTTAGGGATGCGTCATTTTGATGTCCAGCTGATGGGTGCGATTGCTTTGCATAGGGGTAATATTGCTGAGCAGAAGACCGGCGAAGGTAAAACTTTGACTGCGGTGGCGGCGGTGTTTCTGAACTCTTTGGCTGGTAAAGGGGTTCATGTTGTGACGGTCAATGATTATTTGGCTCGTCGGGATGCTGGTTGGAATGGTCCGGTTTTTGATGCGCTGGGAGTAAGTGTAGCAGTTATTATTCATGATCAGGCTTTTTTGTATGATCATAAATTCAATAACAAAGACGTTTCCGATAAACGACTCAAACATCTTAAACCAGTTTCCCGTAAAGAAGCTTACGCTGCCGATATTACCTATGGCACCAATAATGAGTTTGGGTTTGATTATCTGCGGGACAATATGGCGATGGCTTTGGAAAACAAAGTCCAGAGGGGACATTACTATGCAATTGTTGATGAAGTTGATTCAATTTTAATTGATGAAGCCAGAACTCCTTTAATTATCTCTGCTCCCGCTCAGGAGCCAACTGAGAAATATGCCCGTTTCAAGCAGATTATAGATAAATTATCAGCTGATACTGACTATGTGGTTGATGAAAAGCAGCGCACATCTCACTTAACTGAGCACGGTATTGTTAAAGTTGAAAAATTGTTAGGTGTTGATAATTTATTTGAAAAAGATTTTTCTGCTTTACATCATCTGGAAGAGGCACTTAAAGCGAGAGCCTTGTTTCAGCTCGACCGGGATTATGTTGTTAAAGAGGGTGAGGTCATTATTGTTGATGAATTTACTGGTCGCTTGATGCCAGGACGCCGATACTCAGGTGGGCTTCACCAAGCTATTGAGGCTAAAGAAGGTGTACAAATTCAGCAGGAATCTCAGACTCTGGCGACGATCTCTTTTCAGAATTATTTTAGAATGTATGAAAAACTGGCTGGTATGACCGGTACTGCGGCTACTGAGGCTGAGGAATTTCACAAGATTTATAAATTAGATGTAGTTATTATCCCAACAAACCGGGATATGTCACGAAAAGATCATCCTGATGCAATTTATAAAACAGTGACTGCTAAATATACGGCAGTGGCCAATGAAATTGAAAAAATTCATGCTTCGGGTCAACCGGTGCTGGTCGGTACAACTTCAATTGATAAAAATGAATTCCTGTCAGAACTTTTGAAACGAAAAAAGATTTCTCATGCTTTACTGAATGCTAAAAATCATGAAAAAGAAGCTGAGATTATTGCCGATGCTGGTGCAAAAGGTGCAGTTACTGTGGCCACTAACTTGGCTGGACGAGGTGTCGATATTAAGTTAGGGAAAGGAGTTGATGCATTAGGCGGTCTTTATGTGATTGGTACTGAAAGGCATGAATCCCGCCGGATTGATAATCAGTTAAGAGGGCGTTCCGGTCGTCAGGGAGATCCTGGTGCAACTAAGTTTTTTGTTTCTCTTGAGGATGATCTGATGCGGATTTTTGGTGGTGATCAGGTAGCCAAAGTGATGAACTTTTTGAAGATGCCTGAGGATACCCCGATTGAACACGGACTGGTTTCCAAAGCCATTGAGTCAGCCCAGAAAAAAGTTGAAGGGCACAACTTTGATATCCGGAAACACACCGTTGAATACGATGATGTGATGAATCAACAGCGGCAGATTATCTATGGCGTGAGAGACCAGGTATTGGCTATCGCAGCTGGGAAAGGTATCACGGGTACCACAAGTATCACGAGTACCACGCGTCGGGAAAGCTTCCAAACCAACAGCACTTCATTAAATCCCCGTGGTACACGTGATACCCTTGACACTCGTGATACTCTTAAAGAATTAATTTTGCAGAAGGTTGATCAGGAGATTGTTCAAATCGTTGGGCTCCATTCACAAGATGACATAAATCTTGAGAAAATGGCTGAAGAGTTTGGGACGATTATTCCATTTGATGATGGTAGTAAATCAAATCTGGTTGAGCAGCTTAAACAGATTGGAAATGTTGATCAGATGGATGAGTTTTTAATTAAATTAGCTCATGATCTGTATGATGAAAAAGAAAAAGCAGTTGGTGAACAAACAATGCGGCAGATGGAACTGTTTGTATATTTGAATACAATGGATACTTTTTGGTTGCAGCATTTAGATAACATGGATGATCTGCGTTCTGGTATTGGTTTGCGTGGATATGCACAGCGGGATCCGTTAGTTGAATATAAACGGGAAGGCTTTGATATGTTTGAACGTATGATGGTGGAAATAGACGGAGAGATTGCCAGACGCATTTATAAAGTTGCTATTGAACACAGACATGATATGCCACTGCCAGTTCAACCAATTGTTAATTTAACCAGAGCATCAGAAGTCCACGAAGAAGCTTTGGATGAACAGAATCTATTGGAAGAGGTTGGTCAGCTGATCCCTCATACGCCTCAATCCAATGTCATTGCGAGGAGTGAGGAACGAACGACGTCGCAATCTTCTGAACAAGGGGGAACTAAAGTAAAAGTCGAAGGCTCAAGTAATGATGAAGCATATAATAGCGGATTAGCGGGTCAGCTGACTAGCGAATATGCGGAGCATGCGTCTTCGCCTTTAGAAAGACAAGAACCGCAAGCTGCAACAAAAGTAACTGTTGAAAGAGGTGGACAGGTCGTTTCTCAACAGCTCTACGGAGATAACGGAAATGTTGGTAAAGCTCATGGGAAGATAGGTAGAAACGACCCCTGCTGGTGCGGGTCTGGTAAAAAATACAAAAAATGCCACTATCCTAATTAATAACGAACTATCCAGGCATCTGTGAAGTAATAGCTGATTAAAAACAATGTAAAAATCAAGTATCCTAAAGCTGCTGGAATAAAGACCGTTTTATTTTTTCTTAATCCATTTAATAAGAAGGCAATTAAAGTTCCAAATAAGGGAGTTAGAAGTATTAAGATGACAACGGGAAGCTGAAGTGCTGGATTTGTGAAGTATATTTTATGTGGTCCAATATCAAATGGTGGAGGAGGATTGTCGATACCAAACTGTAATTCTATGACTGCAGGCAGAACAATCATTAAAAAGAACATTACTGCCATTAAAAACAAGGAAACCAGTAGAATTAAAAATTGTTTAAATATATACATTACAGAAATCATAACATACAATTTATTAAATGAATCAGAACGGTTCGGTATATGCATTGGTAGTGTTAATTGTGGTACTGATGTTTGCCGGTTTTGTATATGTGTTAAAAGCACCGGAATTATTTCCTCAAAAGACGACTCAACCGGCTTTGGTATATTCACCTTCACCTTTTTCAACGCCTGTAATAAGTAGTTCACCAAGTGCTAGCGTGAGCACTCAAGTTAGTTCTCCATCTCCAAAGGTTAGTCCCAAAACTTTATCCTCATCAGTTCAAAGTAGCAAAAACCTTCAGGTAACGTTATCTGGTAGAGTTTACCGTGATGTAAATTGTAATGAAGTGATGGAGGATGGGGAGCAGGGTTTAGCTAACTTAGATATCAGAATTGATCAACAACCAAATTATAATACTGTCGCTACCGTTAAATCTAATGCTAATGGCAATTTTTCCTATACCAAAAATCTAAATGAAAACGATTATATTTCGCTGGGACCTGATCTGGTAGCTCCGGATGGATATAAGATTCATGGTAATTATCTCTATTCTGACCTGAGTAAAAATTTTCCTAATGTTACGATTAATCTGCCTTTAGTTCCTATTGAAAGTATTAACCAGGGACTTTGTCCGATTCCTAATTGATTCCCCTCTGGACATTTAGTTTAAAAAGATTAGAATAGGCTGAGTGAGAAAGAGCAGACAGGTTCTTATTTTCAGGTCAACTGTTGAGATGGGCCCTTATGAGTTGAAGGATCAGGCTTCAACTGAGGTGGCTATTTTAGGGTCTTCTAAGTTGCCGGTTTTGGCCAAAGCGATTGTTGATTCTTTCAAGTTTGATTTCGATTCTCCATACGGCTTTTACAATAATCTGGAAAGCTGGTCTGACAGTGACGAAGTTTATGAAGAAAATGATTTTATGTTTGATGAGGAGGAACAGCTGCCTTCAATAGAAGCGCATATTGTCAAAGTTGAAACAGCTTTTAGTCAGATTGGAAAAAAGTTTACTTTTATTTATAACTATTCAGATTGGTGGAGTTTTACAGTTGAACTTTTGAGGGTTGAAGTTGTCGATGAAAAGGTAAAGTATCCGTCGGTGTTGAAAATTGCTGGTACTTTGCCTGAGTATTGGTTTGATTCGGAGGAACCGGATTGGGAGGATGATGATTGCGGAGTATGCGCTTTCATGAAAAAATCAGAGGAGTTGGGAAGAACACCAGGTGTGGAAGAGATGACCTCCGTTATTAATCAACAAAACAGCCTTAATTTGATTAACTCCCTTAAGAAACCTGATTAACTTTTTCCGTTTTTAAGCTATTGATTTTTGCCAGGTTCTGTTATAGAATTATTGAAATATTTCGATAATTATGGATATTTCTCATTTGTTTTTTCTGATTACATCTTTTGTTTTAGGACTTCGGCATGGCATAGATTGGGATCATATTGCGGCTATTACTGATGTTAGTGGATCACAAGATAGTTCCGGTAAATCTTTTATACAGGGAATGTTGTATGCATTGGGCCATGGATTAGTTATTGTTATCCTGGGTATTCTATCAGTCATTTTTGGAGTTCAGCTGCCTGATTGGGTTGATTCAGTTATGGAGCCTGTTGTGGGGTTAACGTTGATTGTATTAGGGATTTGGTTGCTCAGTAGTGTGTTTTTGAGAGGAAAGCGTTTTAAGTTAGTTAGCAGATGGATGCTTTTATATAAGGGTGTTAGAACTTTGGGGGACTTTATCCATCATAAGTTTAGTAGACATGGAAGCGATGGTCATGCGCATGTAGAGTATACCAATTTACCTTCACGGAGCGCTTTTATTGTTGGTATGCTACACGGAATAGGTGCTGAAACGCCGACTCAGTTATTACTTTTTCTTAGTGCAGCTGGGATAGGCGGAGCTACATCAGGGATATTGATGATTTTAACTTTTGTTTTGGGATTATTAATTTCGAATATGTTATTAGTCTTGCTAGTAATTTTTGGCTTCTCACGGGTTGAGAAAAATGAATATCTCACCATTGGACTTGGTTCTTTAAGTGGGGCTTTTAGCTTGATTGTAGGAATTATTTTTCTGACTGGGCAGTCAGGTTTTTTACCTAGTATTTTAGGAGGATGAAGGAATAAACCAATAAACAAATAATCCAATGTCAAATGTCCAATAATGGGTATCCCTAATTGGAAATTGGTTTATTTAATTACTTATGAATGACAAAATTGTTAAAATTTTTAAATCGTTAGCTGATAAAAACCGGGTCGAAATGGTGAAGTACTTAACTACCAGAGGAGAAACCTCCTGCCAGGAGTTAATGAAACAATTTTCCCTGTCTCAACCAACCTTATCTTTTCATTTTAATAAACTGGTCGATGCCGGAGTTATTAATAATCGTAAAGAGGGAGTGTTGTGGTTTTATACTATCAATGATGAGCATCTTAAGTCTTTAGGTCTTGATATAAAAAAGATTTTAAATAGTTAAAAAGGGGGGGAGAAATCATGTGCTATGAGCAAAGCTTGAAACACATAATTTCTTCTTGCGGAAAGGCGGTGATAAATTATGTGTTATAACTGTGGATGTGAACTGCCAAAAGATGATATGGGGCAAGGACATGCTTTGAAAGATCCAAACGGTCGATCGATCACTGATCAGACGTTTGATGTCCTAGCTGCTCAAACTAAAAAGTCAGCTGAAGAAGTTAAAAAATTAGCTTTAAACCAGTTGGAAGGTAAATCAAATGATCAGGTTCTGTCCGATTTGCTGATGAAAAATGCAGCTGAATCTCAGGCAATGACTGAGGAAGAAGCCAAGGTAAATACCAAGAAATTGCTGGAAAAGGTATTACATCAGGCTCACGCTTAGGAAGGAAAGGATTCGATTTTTTTAGCGCTGAAAAAGTTGGATCCTGCCTTTTACGGCTGCCAGAGACAGTTAGTTAAGTCTACTTTGTCTCCTATAAACGTAACGCCTTCTTTTTCTAAGATAATTTTCTTTTTGTTCACGCCGCCAAAGGCGTAACCAGTTAATTTTCCGTTTGATGCCACCACTCTGTGACAGGGAATAGTTTCCGGAGTTTCATTGGTACTCATACACATGCCGACTGCTCTGGCTGCGCCAGGAGCTCCGGCCATTTTGGCGAGCTGGCCATAGGTAGCAACTTTGCCGGTTGGGATTTGTTTAGCTAATTCGTAAACTTTTTCTTTAAAGGTTTTGGCGATCATTGTTTTAGGTAAGCAGCTCTCATAAATCTGATCTCATCAAAGCTGTAATCATCGCCTAGCTTTTGTTTTAAGGGGGTTAAGCGATCGGTTCCAATTTGCTTTAGCGCATCTAAGATTGGCTGTTTTTTATTTTCCGGAATTAATGACTGAAGATCAATATCCTCTCCCTGTAAATAAGCCTCTTCTAAATGACCGGCGATAGTTGTGGTGTTTAAGTTTCTTGACTCGGCAATCTGTTCAATCGTTAATCCGGATTTAAACAAAACAACAGTCGTTTCAACCGTTGAACTCTTTGAACTGGATTTTCTCCGGGTGGCTTTTTTATATGTAGGAGTATGTTGTAACCCTTTTGGCTGACAATAGGTAATGATTTCACTAATAAAAACATCAGCATATTGGTTGAGTTTTTGTTCACCGACCCCTTTTATTTGACTGAATTGTTGCTTAGTTTGCGGATAGTAAGTAGCTAAATCTCTTAATGTGGCATCGGAGAAAATAACATAAGGCGGGACATTTTGTTCATCAGCCAGTTGCTTGCGAACATTACGCAGGATATTGAAAAGCTGTGTGTCAAAAGGAATGAAACCTGACTGAGGCAAGATTGAAACTGATGGTGTTTCAAGCTCAGTCAGAGTAACCTGTTTGCCTTTTTTTAAAACTTCCCAGCTTTTATCAGTTAATCTTAAAACTGGATATTTACCTTCTGTCTGATAGATAAAATCCTCCTGAATTAACTCCTGGATAAACGATTGCAGTTCATTGGTTGCATATTCTTTGACTATGCCGTAGGTGGAAAGACTTTGGTGGTTATTTTGGATAATTTGTTTGGTTTTTTTACCGGTTAAAACGTCAGAAATATATTTTGCCCCAAATCGTTGGCCGCTTCTATAGATACAGGAAAGAATCTTCTGACTAACTTCAGTACCATCAAAAGTATCTTTCGGAGATAAGCAGTTATCGCACCCTTTGCAGTTTGACTGAGAAAATGTTTCGCCAAAATATTCCAGTAGCTTTTCTCTTCGGCATTTATTGCTTTGAGCAAATTGCATCATAGCATTTAGCTGGACATTGGCGATGTGCTGCTCATCCAGGTCAGTTTTTTGATTGATAAAAAATTTAATTTTTTCTTTATCTCCCGGGCTGAAGAAAAGTACACATTCACTTTCCAATCCATCCCGGCCAGCCCGTCCGGTTTCCTGATAATAGCGTTCTAAGTTGGATGGCAAATCAGCGTGTAAAACAAACCGGACATTTGGCTTATCAATTCCCATACCAAACGCGACGGTTGCTACCATTACGATGCCTTCATCTTTAATAAACTGTTCCTGATGATCTTTCCTGGTCTGGTCAGCTAACCCCGCATGATAACTGAGCGCTTTAATATTATTTTCCTGCAGCTGCTGGGTTAAGTTTTCAACATTATTTCTGGAGTGGCAATAAATAATTCCCGACTCGCCGGAATGGTTTTTTAGAAATTCTAACGTTTGGGTTAAGACATCATATTTGTGTTCAATCCGGTAGCCAAGATTTGGCCGATTAAAACTTGCCTGATAAGTTTTTGCTTGATTTAATCGAAGCTGCTTAACAATATCATCACTTACTCTTTTAGTTGCCGTTGCTGTTAAGGCAATAATTGGATTTTTTGGAAATAGAAGTTTTAATTTGGAAAGTTTCCGATATTCAGGCCTGAAATCATGTCCCCATTCTGAGATGCAGTGAGCTTCATCGATGGCGAATAAACTGATAGGTAAGCGTTGAACAAATTCCAAAAAGTCCGGCTGCATTAAACGTTCTGGTGCAACATACAGCAGTTTAATTTGGTCATCTAAAAGTTGACTATAAACTGAATTAATTTCAGCACTAGACAGTGAACTATTGATAAAAGCTGCTTTGGCACCGATTTGTTTCAGATTATCAACCTGATCTTTCATTAAAGCAATTAAGGGGGAAACGACAATCGTTATACCTTCCTGCATCAGAGCTGGGAGTTGATAGCACAATGATTTACCTCCGCCGGTAGGAATTAAAACGAAAGTATCTTTTTTATTTAAAACATCCTGAATAATTTCTTTTTGCAGGGGACGGAATTGATCATAACCGTAATATTGCTTAAGGGTAGAATGAAGAATATCACTCATAGATTAATTACTCTAACAAAACCCGAAGGAGTATTCAAGTCAGGAAATTTATAAAAAATGATATTTAATTCTTTAGTTTCGATTGTTGATTTAGATTCTGATTTACGCAGAGTTAAGTTGTACTATCCGGATGTGTCTACCTGCGACACTCGATGGGTGTGCATTCGTGGGTGCATTGTGTGGATAAGCAGGCGGGGTAAACGACTACCCGGTTTTTAAAAAACTGCTTGTTCTACTTTTATTTATACCTTTGTATTGTGAAAGTAATGTTTCAGAAGGGTTTTTCGGCTAGAAGTTTTTCTCGTAGTTTTTGGGAGAAATCAGGATCGGCGTAAAGTTGTTTTACATAATCTGAAATGTAATAACTTTGTTTAATTTGATCCAATGGCTGCTGATTTGGAATGTAGCCTAGTTTGTATAGTTCCTGTTCAGAATAACCTGGTAAGAAAAGAGCGATATTGAGAGGGACTGAATTTGGTTTGACTTTATTGGCGGCTTTGGCTAGTTCGTTAGTGCAGTTGCTTAAGAACGTATTGTAGAAACGGGGATGATTTTCCAGATCGTGAGTTGAACTGGCAACTTCCAAAAATAATTTCTGAGCGCTTTCGGTGGATATAGTTAATGGATACATGTAAAGCTGATTGTGTTCAATAACCACTCTTCTGATCGTTTCATCTGTTTCGGTTCCCCAGACATAGATTAATTCGTATTGATTGAGCAATCCAATCCAGGCATCATATTTTTCGCCTTTCTCTCGTCTGGCCTCGACTGATACCACAATTGGAGAATGATCTTTAAAATCGAAAACAAAATAGGTGTGAGCAACCCCTTTAAAATTGGTGAAAGGTTTAATAGTAAAAGGTTCAACTACAAACCAAACTCGTTCAAGCTGGGAAACGTCAACTGTTTGATCAGTGTATTTTTCTGTAACGTTATTTTCAGTGAAAGAATAATCACGTAATTTTTTAATAGTAACGTTATTGCCACTAATAATAACGTTAGGCAAAGTTTGAAAACCAAATTCCCAGTTCCTGTTGTTGCTGGGTTGAAGAAGGATGAAGAAATAAATGCTTGCGAATATTAAACTTAGAAGAATGAAACTGCTAAAGACAAGAATAATTCTTTTAACCATAACCGCTACTGAGGGGTCATCTCACTTTTATGTTTAATGTAATAGAAGACGTCCTGATTATTAAAAATTCGCGGTGTGGTGATCTCTCTTTTTTGGACGGTGAAAGTGCCAATCTTTTTTTCAGCAATTACTCTTGATCGGGAATTTTCCAGATATTGGACGGCTTCTGCAATTCCATCACTTTGGCCGGTTGTTGGTTCGATAATTAAAAAATGCAAATTTGTCGGTTCGGGATTAGCATATTGAATGTCTGATCCGAATACACCGACCTGAGGTTCTCCCCACCAGATTGGCATATAGCCATATTTCTGTTTGCCGTACCAGTTAAAAAGGTAGCTCCAGGTGACATTGATAAATGAGGGATTGGTAACAGTATTCAGGTAAAATGGTTGGCCCTGACTTTGCTGATAAACCCAGTCAATTACCGCAGTTTCATCACCAATGGTTAATTTATCCTGGACATTAAAAAGAGCCTCACCATTTTTATTGAAAGCCATAATTAGGTGAATGTTTCCATATAAAACTAATGCCAGAACTACCAGGCCAAGAATTAGTTTTTTTGAAAAAATCTGATCCAGATAATAAGAGAAAAAAACGATCATTCCGACACCTGAGCCAATTGTTAAAAAGTTGGCATCGGTTCCTTTAAATAAATGGAGCAGAAATGGTGAAAGTGCCCAGGTTAGAACAAATAGCAGGTTAGAATTTTTAGCTTTAGAAACATTTTTTAAAGTTAAAATAATTAATATTGTTAAAATAACTCCGGCTAATACAAAGTTGACTCCCCAGACGTTTAAGTAAAACAAATTTACCATCCGGTCAAAATATTTCAGTAATACACTGGTAAAGCTAGTATTGATTTCAGCTGCAGTAGAAAGAAATCCAGTAAATCCGGCTAATCCTTGAAAATGGAAAGCAAATTCAGCTAAAATAAAAGTTACTGTTGATAGTAGAAAACCGCCAATACTGATTACAAACCATTTTATAGGTATCTTTGGTAGGGTAAATCCTTTATATAGAAACCAAATAATTAAAAAAATTACCAACTGATAGAGCATGAAAAATTGAAACTGAATTGATAATCCCCAACTGAAAAGTAGGACTGCTAAAGCCCATTTTTTCCCCTGGAGCAGTTTATATAGAGCCCAAAAAGAGATTGTTGAGGTTAGTACTGCAGGAGAAGGGTTAGAGATCCATCTGGCATATTGGCTGGCTTCAAAAGAAAAAGCAAATATCAGAGAAGACAATAAAGCGCTGCGTTTGTTAAAAAGCGATTTTGTCAGATCATAAATAAAGAAAATACTTAAGCTGTTTAGAATAACTATTAAAGCTCTGGCTGAATAGGGATTACCATGGCTAAGTTCAAGGACAGGAGAGATTAAATACCAATATAATGGACCGTGAAATAAACCAGGAATATCTGTTTTTGGTCCTAATAATTTAAAATGATCTGATTCCCAAACTTCCCTGGCCTGAAACATATCTCTTGCCTGGTCATAGCCAAACATCATGGTTCCATTCCAATAGAGTAATCGGATTGCTATGGCCAGGATGAAAATAAGGCTAACAATACCCCAACCGGAAAAGATTTTTTTAGTAAGATGTTCTTTCATATTGTGTCTGAGTTTTAGCTGATGATACTATCAGAGTTGATTATATCTAACTGATGATTAAAAACCGAGAGTCAATATTAATTTTGGCATCTATTCTTATATTAGCTTTAGCTCTTAGATTTTTATACTTTCCGCATAATATTTATTTTGGATATGATCAGGCCCGGGATGCTTTTGTAGTACAAGACCTTCTGCATGGAAAATTGCGATTGATAGGACCGTCAACGTTGATTGCCGGATTGTTTCATGGACCGCTCTATTACTATTTATTTGCGCCGTTTTATTTTTTTTCAGGTGGAAATCCCGAATGGGTCAGCGCTTTTTTACGGGTTGTTAACGCGTCAGGTGTAGTAACGGTGTTTTTTATTGGCCTGGTTTTATTTAATCGTAGAGTTGGGTTACTGGCAGCTTTTTTGTATGCTCTTTCTTTTGAACAAACTCAGTTTGCGATTTATTTAAATCATCCTTCTTTATCGATTCAGGCAGTGCTGGTTTTTTATCTGGGATTAACACTTCTTTTATTTAGAAAAAAATGGTGGGGGTTGATGATGGCTTTAATTGGCTTGGGTTTATCTATTCAGTTTGAATTCCCACTGATCTATTTATCAGTCAGTTTTCTGGCAATCATAATGTTGGGGATATTTGAAAAAATGTTGCCGAAGATGAAACTTTGGCAGATTGGCATGTCTGTAGCGGCATTTTTAATAACGGTGGCAACTTTTATTGCGGCTGAATTTAAGTATCACTTCAGAGGGGTGACTACCTTGCTTAATGATGTTTTATTTGCCGGTCATGACAAGAGTGGTAATATTTTTTGGAATATTTATCTGATCGGTCAGCGCTATACTTCAGATTCAATTTTTACCTGGGGTGGGATAGCGGTTTTTATTGGTGTTTTGCTACTGACAATTTGGTTTATCAGACATAACAAGTTTCGTCAGCAGATGTTGTTTTTGCTCATTTGGTTGGGGGCGGGATTTATTCCGTATTTAAAGACGACGGATTCAATTCCGCTTTACTACTACTCAGGAGGTGCTGCCATCAGCCTGATTGTTTTAAGTAGCTTCTTTTTGTGGCTATTTTTCAGACAGGCTAGATATGAGATGTTAGTTGTGATTAGTTTAATTGTTATTTCCAATCTGTATTTAATTTCCGGATATAATTTTTTAGGGACACTTCCCTCAATTAATGTTCAGTCGGGTATGCTATGGTCAGATCAGAAAAAAGTAGTTGATTTTATCTATCAGGACGCTCATGGCGGGAAAATTGCAGTCAATGCATTATCAGTTCCTTTAAATGTAAATATGGTCTGGAGTTATGTATTTGAGGAGTATGGCCAGAAAAAATATGGCTATCTACCTGTCTGGGGAGGAGATGCTGCCAAAGGGTATGCTGGTCATTTGCAGATTGAAAAAGCGAGGTCAAATTTGCCCGATAAACAATACCTGATAATTGAACCGCCAATTGGAATTGAGCAGTACATGGTTAATAATTTTATGAATGAGGAGAATCTGTTTACGAAAGCAGTTGATGAAAAGAGTTTTGGCTTAATTAAAGTCCAGGTTAGGCAGAAGATATAATCTTAGGGTGAAGGGTGAAGGGTGAAGGGTGAAGGGTGAAGGGTGAAGGGTGAAGCGGTTAGTATATGTAGGGGAGAAAAATAATCAGACCGATGATTGCAGCACTGATTGATGATACAAGCACTGCCGCAGCTGCGACATCTTTGGCTTTTTTGGCTGCTGGGTGGATTTGGTCAGTAAACGAATTAACTATCTCTTCAATTGCGGTATTTGTTAATTCCACAGTTAAAACAATGCCGATAACTAAAAATAAAATTAGCCAGTCAGTTTGGGTAATATCAAAAAAAGCTCCCATTGCAACAGCAATTGAACCAATCAGGCAGTGAATAATAAAATTAGGTTGATCTTTTAAAGTAGTTTTGAGTCCATTCAAAGCATATTTGAAGGAGTTGATGCGAGATTTCAGCATAACTTTAGTATACTGTATTTAACAATTAAATAAGAAGTGAAACTCTTAGTAAGAGTCAGCTTAAATAGCTGACCCTTACAAGTCTATAAAATTCCTGTTTATCTTTTGCCTGAAATTCATGGACGATCTTTGTATGCGTAATATTCCCGATTTGAATTGGGTCAGATTGGAATTTTCCCTCCAGTTTGGGTTTATTTTGGGATCTTTGGGCTTGTAGGGCCGATGCATCGAACGTGACAATTCCTTTTCGCCAATAACCATGAGCAAAGATTTCTTTAACAATTCCATATCTACTGCTCTCGGTGTACTGAGGTTGAGCCCAGCGTAGATCGGTTTGCCAAAGTCCTCCCGATAAGTAGTAACGTGCTTCTCCTATTAAACTGGCTGCCTCTCTTTGATATCTAAGTTGCTCTTCTTTCATTTTAAGAAAAGTTCCTGGTGGCATAGCGTCGATATTAAAATCATTAGGATCTATAGGATTCTCTTGAGGATTATTCTTATATCTTAAAAACTCTAGAATCCTTTCCGCTTCCGACTCAAAGCTGGGGTATTCACCAAAAGATCTTCTTAAAGGAATTGGTCCTAAAGCTGGGCAGCCATCTCTTGTCCAGTGTGGATTCCAGTACTCAGGTGACTTAGAGTATGAATGCATAATTTATAGTATAATATTATAGTTCTGTTTATTTTTCAATATCACTAAACTCAATGCTTCGTTTGTCATTTCCGAGATGTTTGAATTTAATTATTTGAGTAGCTTCCGGTAATTTGTTTCCCAATTTTTCAGCCCATTCGATCAAAACGATGTCTTTTTTTTGGTTGAAGAGGTCTGTTAATCCGAGCTCATCAATGTTGATCTGTTTCAGGCGATAAAGGTCGATGTGATAAAGCATTCGATCTGAATTAGGGATGCGGTGTTGTCTGATTAATGTGAACGTGGGGGAGGCTATCTTGTCTTCTATCCCTAATGCTTTAGCAAATCCCTGAGTAAAAGTTGTTTTTCCAGCTCCTAAATCTCCGGAGAGGGCCAGGATTCCTCCGGAGGATTTAAATTGCTCGGCGAACGAGCCAGCAAATTTTTGGGTGTCTTCGGCTGACTCAGAGATGATAACCATTTGATGATTTTATGATGCAGATTGTATTTTACAATTAAACTCCAAATCAAACCAGTCAGAAAGACAGGTATGGCTCCCAGATAAAACCACCAGGCTGGTATACCTGATTTTGGCTGATTATCTGAACTTTTTTCCATATCTCCGGCGACCGTTGCTACAGCCTCGACGCTGGCAATTTGAGGATCTATTTCAAGTCCGGAATCTGACGCTTCCCTTTGTTCGCCTTCACTGGATGCTTCTTCTATAACCGGATCTGCGATCGGCGAAATAAGATCGGTTGTCAGATCGGTGGTTGAGGGTAATGGTGATGCTGATGGAAAAACCGAAGGTGAGGGCGAAGGATCGGGTAGGATTTCATTAATATAGATTGTGGTGGAATCACTCCAGGTTGGTCCAGAGCCTGATGAAGTATATCTGCCCACTTTGAAGCTATAATCTCCGGATGAATCAAAACCGGTGTCTTGTGGATCTGGAATGAATTCAATAGAGCCTTGCCATTTGCCCTGGCTATCAGTCTGTATTTTATACTGACTTGAATAGGATCCACTGTTTTTTATCCAGTTCCCGTTTACTTTAGTCTGACCGAAATAATTGGTGCTGCCATCATCGTAAAAAGCCCCTTTCAGATAAAAAGTGGTATTCGGTTGGGTTGGTAAAACTACCGTTACTAATCCGGAGAAGCTTTGGGTTGAATTAATTGAGGTTAGGACCTGAGTGATAGTAAAAGCGGCAGGCGTAGGTGTAGGAGTCGGTGTGGGGGTTGGAACCGGGGTGGGTGTAACAGTTGGATTAGGTGTCGAAGTAGGGGTTGCCTGAGCTGAAGGGAGAGCTATCGGGGATGGAGAAGGTAAGGATGTAGGTGTAGCGGTCGGGGTTAGTGAGGGAGTGACTGAAGGTGATGGGGGAGGTGTTGGAGTGGGAGGTGGAGATGGTATGACAACAGTTGAATACGTAAACTGCATAACTGAACTCCAATCGCTGTCAATGTTGTTAATATCTTTTGCCAGTATCCGCCAATACCAAACCCCTTCTGACAGTTGGGGCGAATAGAAGGTGTTACTGGTAGTAGTATCTTTGACCGGAACAGTAAAATCGGTTGAACTGCTGACCTGGACCCGGTAGGGGGAAGTAGCTTTAAGGGAGTAGGCTGGAACTAACCATTCTAATTTAGTTGAGTTAACGATTGATCCGTTTACCGGAGAGATCTGTAAAGGCGCCGGGTTTGCAGCACGCACGTAGAAAGGAATCAAAAGGGCAGTAAAGAGCGTGAGTAAACTCAACAATATCTTCACCGTAGAGGCAATAATAAACTTCGAAGTTTCGGAAATCAAGAGGGTAAAATTCGGGTAATATTGGGAATTAAAATTCGAAATCCGAAGCACGAAATTCGAGACAAATTCAAATATCTAAATTCTAATTTCAAAACGGTTTTTAAGTTTCTAGATTTTGAATTTAAATATTGTTTCGGATTTAGGATTTCGTGCTTCGGATTTTTGCTTTAAGGTATGTGCCAGTATAGAGTCACTATGCCATTGTGGTGGTCGACGTAGACTCCTTTGCCAACGGTGCCGGTTAGATAACACGCTGAGGAGTCATGAGTGGCATAGGCGTCGCCGTCGTCTGCAGCGTAAATTGAGGCTCCGTAATAATCGGGAATATCAATGCCGGTATGAGTGCCTAAGAAATAAACCTGACCAAAACGGGTTGAGATATTTCCCTGTTGACAGGCGACTCCGGCGCCGCTGCAGTCATTGCCATTGTAACTGGCGGTTACTTTGGCAAATTTACCTGAATCCAGGTAAGGTTTGGGGTCAACTTTATTTTCCTTACCAATTATTACTCCATTATCAACATGAGCTGGTGTCATCACTTCAAAATGTAAATGAGGGCCTGTTGAGCAACCGGAGCTTCCGACTGAGGCGATTCGTTCACCCCGTTTTACTGCCCCCAGTTTGGTACCAGCACTGGCTAAAGCCCGGGAAATGGATTCGGTATCAGCTCTTAATTTAACAAGCAACTGCTGGAATTTGGTCTCATCATTTTGGGTTGCCCGTAAAAGTTCATCTTTGGCATTTTTTTGCTCAGCTAACTGATTTTGGTAATTTTCTAAATCTTTTTTTAACTTTTCCTGCTCAGTCTGGCGCTGTTCTTTATCATTTTTTTGATCGTTATAACTGGTCTTTGTGGCTTCCAGCTCATACAAAACTTTTTTATCGTTGGCTTGAACAACTTGTAAATATTTCAGCCTTTCCAGCAAATCACCTATTCCATCTGAGGAGAAGATCAGATCGAGTGGTCCGAGGTTCCCATGTTTGTAAGTTAAGACGATCCGGTTTAAAAGTATTTCTGATAAAGAATCAACGTTTTGGGAAAGCCGGCCAATTCTACCGTTTAAATCATCAATTTCATTATTTAATTTGGCGATCTGAAACTCAGTCTCATCTATTTTTAAAAGAGTAATTTTAACCTGATTGTCAATGACTTGTAGCTGGGTTTTAAGCGTTTTCTCCTGTTTTTGAGCGTCGTCGAGCTGGGACTGAACTTGCTTAATCTGCTCCTGTTTTTCCTGGAGTTGCTTTTCTAAATCATCAGTAGACTGGGCTTTAGTGGGAGCTATAGAAGTAAACAGTAAGCAGTAGGCAGTAAGCAGTAAGACAATACTTAGGGTGAGCTTTACGGTTGTGAATCGTGAATTGTAGATTGTTAATTGGCGTACAGTGTTAACTGCTTTTTCCGATATACGATATACGATATACAATACACGACTGGTAAATGCTGACCACTGACCACCCGCCGGAGGCGAGGCTCGCCAGAGGCGGCTGATCACTGACCACTTTTTTTGAGCTGGTTTTAGCATAGGATTTACAGATGTAAATAGCGTCTGATAGCGCCGAAAGAACCAATGAAGCCAATCGTTATGGCGGTCAGCTGAGAGGCTACTAAAACTCCCAACATGACCAGAGGAGAGATTGGTAGAAGATTTACTTCATGAATAGTATTTTGAACAAACGGTGTGGCATACCACATAATCAGATAGGTGAAAATCCAGGCTATAAAGGCTCCAAAGCAGCTGTAAAAAATTCCTTCCAATAGGAAAGGTGCCCTGATAAACCAGGAGGATGCGCCTAAAAGCTTCATAATTTCAATCTCTTTTCGTTTAATTCTGATTTTAAATCCAATGATTAGAAGAATGATTAGGAGCGAAAACATACTCATAAAACCGATCACCACTGCACCGGTCGTACGAATAGCGTTAGAAAACTTTGTCACAGCCTGAATTACATCAAGCGGAATAATGACATTTTCTTTGCCGATCACCGGTTCCTGAGATAACATATCGGCCACAGCTGAAAGATCTTGAGGTGAAATAGTTGATACTTCCAGTGAGGCGGGTAAAATACTGGCTGTTACTAACTCCAATAACTTGGGATCATTTTTATTGCGTTCTTTATAGATTTGCAAAGCTTCATCTTTGGAAACGTACTTGACAGAAGCAACTTTGCCGGTCTGCTCAAGAGCATGCTTAATATTGGAGATATCCTGATCAGTTGTATTGTCTTTGAAAAAACCAATTACTTGCGGTTTCGATTCAAACTCTTTCAGCAGTTGATGCGAGCCAAGTCCAAGCAAAGCAAAAATCTGCATCGTTAAAAATGTCAGAAACATCACCATAATAGCTGCCATAGCCTGGTAGGGAGTTCTTCTGATATTTCTTTTGACAAAGCTTATTAAACGCATATTTAGTAAGTAGGTTGTAGTTGGTAGGTTGTAGGAGTGTTTGTTTTTTCTACAAACTACAACCTACTTACTACTAACTATCTAATGTAGTTCATACTTTCCTTCCTTAATATCTTTAACGATTTTGCCTTCTTTAACTAAAACAACTCTTCGTTTGAGTGAATTGACTATTTCGTGGTTATGGGTGGCCATGACTATGGTGGTGCCCCAGGAGTTAATTTCGTTTAGAAGTTGCATGACTCCCCAGGAGGTTTGAGGATCGAGATCACCGGTTGGTTCATCAGCCAGGAGAATCTCCGGTTTGCCAATGATTGCCCGGGCGATTGCGGTTCTTTGGGCTTCTCCGCCGGATAATTGGCTGGGAAAAAGGTTTCTTCTTCCCCAGATTTCAAACAATTTTAGAATTCGTTCGACTTCCTTGTGAATTTCTTCCTCAGTGTAATTGCGCACTTCCAGAGTCAGGGCAACGTTTTCAAAAACAGTCCGGTCTTCTAATAATTTAAAATCCTGAAAAACAAAACCAATTTTGCGGCGATAATGGGGGATATCACCTGATTTTAGCCGATCGATTTCAGTGTCGCCGACAAAGATTTTGCCGGAAGTTGGTAAATATTCCCGGGTTAAAAGGCGGAGGATGGTTGATTTTCCCGCCCCTGAAGGACCAACCAGAAAGACAAATTCACCTGATTCAACTTCTAAATTGATATCACTAACCGCAGTTATTGAGGACGAGAATTTTTTCGTAACATCTTCAAATTTAATTATCATATTGACTGGGGGTATAGTTTGGAAGCGGACAGCGTGGAGATTTTGAATTTAATTACTTTTTAACTATACGCTATACGCTATTCGCTATACGCTTTCTATTCTTCTTCAACTTTGCCTACATCCATCAGCCAGCCTTCTTCAACTGCTTTCTGGGTTTCACCGTAGACTTTGACTTTCTTGTTTTCGTATTGCGAGAGATCTACTACTGAAGAAGTTAAAGCCACCGGGACTGCGCCGTCACGCTGAAGCAAATGAGTTCCTTCTGAGTAGTTGTCGCCTGGTTTTGGATCTGGCTTTTTAATGATTTTTCCTTCAGCAAAATCTTTGAAAGTGCGGTTGTCCTGAGTAGCAGCTTTTGGTTGAGCGGCCTGACCGGTAATAATCTCAGCAGGGGTAGATCCGGGGGCTGTTGAAGCCAGTACATAACCAGTTCCAACCCCAGCAACCAGTGCTACGACTAAAATGATACCTAAGACTTTATAACGGGAAGGACCAGACATCCGATGAGTAAAATGTTGCTGATTTCTTTCATCCATAGAATTCATTTTAGCATACTCTATCCAGTAATTTTCAAGTGCTAATTAGGTTTTTCATATTTCTCGCCTTTTTCTCTTTACTTAGGAAGAGATTGCCATAGATTTATAGCGGATTTTCACAGATAGGATTTTACTTATTCTTTTAACACTCTGTTTGTAAAAACCGGATGTGTCTACCTAGTACACCCGGGGTGTGTGCAAAGTCTGTGTCGCCGGTTTTTGTTCCTTTGGAGATAAAAATACCGTTTTTGGTAGTTATTTAGCCTCAAATCTTACAATTTAGCTTCCCACCTTAGAGGTGGTGTAATTGTTTCTTGTTTGATTGGACTGTTGTGGTGGTCTAAAGTTGATAAATTTAGAGATAAAAAGGTTGTTTTTTTGAGGGTTTTGGAAGAAAGTAGGTTAACTTAAAATTCTGACTTCTGTTTCGATGAATTCGTCTAAATTGCCATCTAAGACTCCTTCAGCATTGGATGTTTCTACTTGAGTCCTAAGGTCTTTGACCATTTTGTAGGGGTGGAGAACGTAAGAACGGATTTGGGTGCCCCAGGAGGCTTGGGTGTTGGAGCCCCGGAGTTCTTTTTGTTCGGCTTTTTGTTCCTCCTGTTTTTTCTGCCAGAGTTTTCCTAGAAGTAGTTTCATCGCATTTTCTCTGTTCTGAAGTTGTGAGCGTTCTGTCTGACAGGTGACAACGATACCAGTCGGAATGTGTTTCAAGCGCACCGCAGTTGAAACTTTGTTAACGTTTTGGCCACCAGCTCCAGCAGAGCGGAAAGAATCAAATTCGATATCATTTTCATTCAATTCAACTTCATTATTATCTTCAATAACTGGTAAAACTTCGACTAAAGCAAAAGAGGTTTGCCGTAGTGCATCTGCGTTGAAAGGAGATTGGCGAACTAAACGGTGAGTTCCGGCTTCGCCTTTTAACAGGCCAAAAGCAAAAGGTGCATGCACGATCATCGACATAGTTTTGATCCCAGCCTCTTCGCCAGCTGATTCATCAGAGATCTCGTACTGCCAACCTTGTTTTTCGAAATAGCGCTGATACATTCGGGCGAGCATCTGAGCCCAGTCCATTGCTTCAGTACCTCCAGCTCCAGAATGCACTGCAATAATTGCTTCAGATTCATCATGAGGATGAGATAAGAAAAGTTTCAATTCAAAATCGGATAAGACTTTCTCAATATGACTAGTTTCGGATTTCAGATCTTCTTCCATGACAGGATCGCCTGATAGCTCTAAAGCATCAGAAATTCGTGTCTCCAGTTCATCCATTGTCTGCATAGTCTTCTGCTTTTCAGACAACTGTCTTCCAACCGACTGAGCCTGTTTCTGATCATCCCAAAAACCGGGCTTCATAGTCTGAGCTTCAAGTTCTAAAGCTTCCTGTTGAAGTTTATCCCGATCAAGCTGAGATTTAATTTTTTCAAAGCGAACTTTTTGGTCTTTTAACTTATTCTGAATTTCTTCCATGAAGGAATTATATGGGAAAGTGAGAAAGGTATCAAATAAGGGGATTAAAATATATTTTAAACTCTAAGTTTAAATGTTCCCGCTTTAACGGCGTTAATAGTTGTTAATACAATATGTCGTTGTATAAAATCAGTTTTTATTACATCTGAGTCTGTTGGGTCAGGAGTAAATTCAAGGACAGGGATGTTATGTTTATTTGATTCTAGGTTCTGTTGCCAAAGGGCTTCATCAAGTGATTCTTCAGGACTGTTTATCTGAAAGATTTCACGGAATGTGATACTTTGTCCCGTTGAATTAAAATAATGAGTGTTCTGAAAGTGATATAGATTATAATCAGGGCCAATCGCTATTTCACGTTGAGGTCCATAAGGAGTATCTTTCCAAGAGGTTGCATCAAAAGCGTAATTTCCACCTCTATGAATAGCCGCAATTGGTAGATTAAACCAAGGTATTTGATGTATGTAAAGGCTATAATCCAACGCATCAATTGTTGGTATCTCTTCGATTGTTAAGGGATCTGTTTCAGAAGCATCAAAACTTAAGTTCACATATCCGGTCGGTTCATCAATTTTTCTCGTAGATTTTGGAAGATAAAATCTAATCAGATTAGAAAGTTCATGAAAAATTTGCCTGTTTTCTCTTTGCTCAGGTTCGGAGTACTTAAATTCTGGTACTTCGGGTTTTATAGTAGACATAATTATATTATAACCTATAATTATTAATTTGTCCAAAAATTTTTATTCGTATCTTAATGCAGTGATTGGATCCAGCCGTGAAGCTCTGATGGCTGGGGTGACGCCGAAGATTACTCCAACTAGCATTGAAAATCCAAATGAGAGAGCAATTGACCAGGCGGTAATGGTGGTGGTAAAGAAGATATTGATAATGAGGCAGATGCCAACACCTAACAGAATTCCTAAAATGCCTCCTAAGCCAGATAAAGTGAGGGCTTCGATCAAAAACTGATTGCGGATATCTTTATCTTTGGCTCCTAACGCTTTTCTTAAGCCGATTTCTCTGGTTCTTTCAGTGACTGAAACTAACATAATATTCATCACGCCAATCCCACCGACTAACAGGGAAATTGCTGCAATCCCTCCCAGTGCTATTGCCAGAACTCCTGTAATCTGATTAATGGTTGAGAGGGCTTGTTCCTGCGTTGTAACAGTAAAATCATCGGCTGAAATTCTTTTACTGATGACGGCTTTGGCTTTTTCCTGAATGACTTTAATCTGGTCGGTTTGTTTGACTGAGATATAAATGCCGTTCAAATTGTTAATACTGAACTGTTTTTTAAGAGCAACCAGAGGGACAAGAGCTGTTTTATCCTGATCCTGGCCAAAAGTTGATCCTCTGGCTTCCAGGACTCCTACCACCTGGTACTTAACATTATTAATAGAGATATCTTTCCCAATGGCGTTGCCGCCATTAAAAAGTTCTGTTACTATGGTTGGTCCGATAACGGCTACCCTTCTGCCAGAATCAGACTCCGATTCATTTAAAAATCGTCCCTGTTTGATTTTTATAGAGGTCACTATTTTGCCATAGGTGGCATCAACGCCGAAAATAGAAACATTTGTAACGTTTTTGTTTTGATTTTTAACGCTGCTGACTTTTTGAATGACTGCTGTAATTGCAGCTTCATCTGGTGTGATTTTGCGCTTTAAATCATCGACGTCCTGAGTTTCTAAACGGTTAACTACTGCACCACCTGGGCCACGGCCGCCGGCAGGATTTCCTGGAACAACTAGAACTAAATTGGAACCAAAGCTGGAGATCTGGCCGGTAATATAACTTTGGAGTCCATTGACTAAGGCAATTAAAACAATGACTGAAAGTACGCCGATAACGATTCCGAGAATAGTCAGAAAAGACCGTAATCTATTTCGGAGAATAGCGCTTATAGAGAGTCTGATGGTTTCTAGTAAATTCATAGTTAAAAGGTATCACAAGTATCACGGGTATCACGAGTACCACGCGTAGGTTAAGCTCAAGGTACCTTCCCCTCACCCCCTCCTTAAAGGAGGGGGAAGGTTTTATGATCTAAGTTAGACAGGTTTTTGAGGAGATTTGTTTTCTTATCTTTGTATAACATTCCCTCCCTTTTTAGGGGAGGGTTAGGGTGGGGTACCTCAGAACTAACAGCGCGTGATACCTGTGATACTCGTGATACTCTCATTTTGTGTCTCTTCCTTTCTCTGTAGTTATTTCTCCATCTTTGACTCTGATAATTCTTTTGGCATGAGCAGCGGTGACTGAATCGTGGGTGATCAGGATGATAGTTTTGCCTTCATTGTGAAGCTTTTGGAGTAAATCCATCGCTTCAGCTCCGGAGCGGCTATCGAGGTTACCGGTTGGCTCGTCGGCGAAAATCATATCCGGGTTGGTCACGATTGCTCTGGCAATTGCCACTCTTTGCTGCTGTCCTCCAGAGAGCTGGTTTGGCCGGGAGTTATATTTATCAGATAAACCAACAGCATCCAAGGCTTTTTTAGCTCTCTGGATTCGTTCATTGCCGGGTATTCCACTATAAATCAGAGGAAGGGAGACGTTATCAACAGCTGAGGTTCGGGGGAGTAAGTTAAAGCTTTGAAACACAAAACCGATTTTTTTATTTCTTAGTTCTGCCAGATGGTTATTACTTAATTGAGCCACATTGTGACCATCTAAATCATATTCTCCTGAACTAGGACGATCCAGCAACCCCAAGATATTCATTAAGGTGGATTTACCTGAACCTGACGGGCCGACAATTGCCACAAATTCGCCTTTGTCGATCGACAAATTAATATCTTTTAAAGCCTGAAAAGTCAGCTCTTCGTCCAGCTGAAAGATTTTATTGATGTTTTTGAGATGAATGAGCATAATTTTTTTGAAATGTGAGGTTAGAGGTGAGAGGCTGGATAAGGAAGTGGGATGTGGGACTGATCTCACCTCACACATCATTTTCTAGCTTCTCATTTCACACATCTCATTTCTTTTGAGTTAGACTTTGAATTAACCTTGTTATGGGGTTCCTCGATGGAGGGACTACTGAAGCTGGGTTTTTGACAATTTGCTGTCCTTCACTCAAGCCGGATTTAACTTCAATATCTGAATCTGAAGTAAGTCCTGTCTCGATTTTGACAGTCTGATATTCGGTGCCGTTTTTAACATACACAGTGCCATCTTCTCTGATTGCATCCTGAGGAATTGCTAAGACGTTTTTATGTTCTTCGGTAATAACATCTGTCTGGCCGCTTAGTCCGTTTACAAAGGTTACATCGGGCTTTCCAAGATTAATTCGGACTATCACTACGGTAGCACCTGAACTGGTTGTTTTAATTTGGGGAATAATTTTTTCTACCTGTCCCCATAATGTTTTATCAGAAGCAGCATCGAGAACTACAGCAGCCCACATTCCTTGTTTAATCTGACCGATATCAGACTCATCAATCTCAGCATCAAAGTAAATTGATGAATCATCAACAATCTGAGCAACAGTATCAGCTGCACTAATTGGTTGACCAGCCAGAGGGGAAGCCTGGGTAATCAGTCCGGCGATCGGAGCAGTTAATACAGCGTCCTGAAAAGCCCTCTGCGCTGAATTAACTGATTCAACTGCGTTATCTCTGGCTACTTCAGCAGCAGTTCGATTGTTCTTTTGAGTCTCTGTTTCATTGGCCGTTCCAACATTGCCAAAACCACCGTTTCCATATTGGAATAAATGAGTATCATCCACCGTTTTTTCAACAGCTGCCTGGGCGCTTCTTAAGTTATTTTGAGCTTGTTGGAGCTGAATGGATAACGCCTGAGTATCAAGACCTGCTATGGTCTGGCCTTTCTTAACCCGGTCACCTTCATTTACATTTATATATGCTAATTTTCCACCACCTAAAAATTTAAGACTGACACTATCCTGACCGGTCAAAGTTCCTGAACCGGAGATTTTAGACTGCACATCTTCTCTTTTGACCTGGACAATTTGCGGCTGTTCTTTGGGAGTTTGAGGTTTAAAAACCAGATAAAGCACAATCAGCAGGATAATTATTCCAGGAATCCAGACTTTTTTAGGTAATTTCCAGAATTTGAAGATACGGAGAATTTTCATGGCGAATCCATAATACATTAAATTGTTAAATTGCTAAACTGTTAAATTGGTAGGGAAGCATAACCTTGTTCCCACGTCATTCCCGCGAAAGCGGGAATCTATACTTCGCAGAATCCCTATAGCCAAATAACCTTCTATTTGGAAGATTTATGGATATGGATCCCCGCCTCCGCGGGGATGACGGCCTGTTGTGGATATTTCCGGCCTTGGGTGGGCTTGTTTGTGATTGAGTTGACTGTTCTACTTTCTATCATCCATTTTCTACCACTATCTTCCATCTTCTACTATCTATCGTCTAAAATACAGGCATGAATGTGCTTCATATTGATACTTCACAAGCCAGTTTAGTTTCAGTGATTTTGGACACACCACGAGGCCAGTTTAAAAAAGAAAGCCAGCAAAAATTTGGTTCTCAGGCTTTGTTGAGCTCAATTGTTGAAGTATTGAAAGAAGCTGGAATTGAGATGAAAGATTTAATCGAAGTAAAAGTAGCGACAGGTCCAGGATCTTATACCGGGCTTAAAGTGGGAGTAGCAGTAGCTAATGCTTTGGGATTTTCACTAGATATTCCTGTAAATGACAAAAAAAGTGAATATGATCTAAAGTATTAGAACGAATCATTTTCTCTGTGTTTTTTTGAATTAATTTGATTAATTCTTCCCCAGAACAGCTAAGTACATCATTATAGTGTGGTTTGTCTATAAAAATTGCTATACTGGAATTATGAAATTTTCGCGTTTTTTTCTGCCTCATCCTGAGACTCATCAAAAGGCTCATTTGCTCTCTTTTAAAGCTTTTGCGGTTTATTTTCTGCTGTTTTTTATGATCGAATTTTTTGTTCGGGGTGTTCCAGTTCTAGGATATGAAGGTGTAGGACCTGAGCGAGGGGTATTGGGTGCTTCTTATAATATTACCCAGACTGATATTGTGGCTTTAACTAATCAGGAACGGGCTAAGTTAGGTTTGCAGGCGGTAACGGAAGATTCTCGTTTGGATGCTGCTGCTGCTGCTAAGGCTCAAAATATGTTTGCTGAAAATTATTGGGCCCATTATTCACCTTCTGGAAAAGATCCCTGGGGATTTATTCAGGGAGCGGGCTATCAGTTTTCCTATGCGGGTGAAAATTTAGCACGTAACTTTTCTGCGTCACCGGAAGTTGTAGCAGCCTGGATGGCGTCGCCAACTCATCGGGATAATATTGTGAATACTCATTACACCAACATTGGGGTGGCGATTGCTGAAGGAAAAATTAATGGTACAGATACGATATTAGTAGTTCAGGAATTTGGCCGACCTTCGCAGAATATGCTAGCTGCTTTGCCGCTTCGTACTCAACAGGTAGATACTACCCAAGAATCAGCTTCTCCACTTCCATTGGTTGAATCTTCTTCAGTTCCAGTTATAGTTCATCAACTGCCCACTGTAGAACAATCTCAGGTGAGAGTTGCCGGAAGTGAGACGAATAATGCAATTTTTAAATGGGGTGGAATTTCGATTTCGCGAAGTTTCGGGTTAACCATTATTGGTTTATTAATTATTTTAATTGGTCTCGATCTTTATATCTTACGCCGTAGAATGGTTCATCGCCTGGCATCCCACCATCTGCCGCATTTAGCATTACTTGGTGTTGCTGCGAGCGTTTTATGGAATAGTGGAGGAGGGGAAATAACTAAAGCGGCGGTGATGGTAGTTGCTGGTAACTAAAAACAAGAATATAGAATGCTGAATATGGAATATAGTTAGAAACATTTGACTTTATTCTTTATTCTATATTCTTTATTCTATATTCAATATTCTTTCTATGAAAAAACATTTGGTTACTCAGCATTTAATAAATTTGATCTTTCTGCCGTTGTCAGCCTGTTTTGTTATGCTGTCTTTTTTGCATCCATATAATAATGAATATCAGCTAAAACTCGCAGCTTCAACAGTGATTTTGTATTTTGCTTTGTCATATCTGCATCATTTTATGGATAAAAGTTTGACATTACGCACCTATTTTGAGTATATTTTGGTAGGAACTCTAGCGTTTTTGTTGATTCTAGGGGTTTTAGGGTGATTAGGGCGGTTGGGGATATTATAAAATGAAGGGAATAATATTAGCTGGCGGGTCTGGTACCCGACTTTATCCACTTACAAAAGCAATCAGCAAGCAGCTGATGCCGATCTATGATAAGCCGATGATTTACTATCCTTTGTCGACTTTAATGTTGGCTGGAATTAAAGAGATTTTAATCATAACTACACCGCATGATTCAGAACGGTTTAAGCAGCTTTTAGGGGACGGTTCCCAGCTTGGCTGCAGATTTGAATATAAAATTCAGGATTCTCCCCGTGGTTTAGCTGATGCTTTTATTGTGGGTGAGGATTTTATTGGTAAAGATAAAGTGGCGATGATTTTGGGAGATAATATTTTTTATGGTTCCGGCATGGGTGATCAGTTGCAGCAGTTTTTGCATGTTGACGGAGGAATGGGTTTTGCGGCTCCTGTAACTGATCCTGAACGGTATGGCGTCTATGAGTTTGATAAAGATATGAATGTTTTATCAATTGAGGAAAAACCGGAACATCCTAAATCAAATTATGCTAATGCTGGGTTATATTTTTTTGATAACGATGTTGTGGAGATTGCTAAAAATGTTGAACCAAGTCCCAGAGGAGAAATTGAAATTACTTCAGTCCTGGATGAGTATCGTAAGAGAGGTAAATTAAAGGTTAGTTTGTTAGACAGAGGGACTGCCTGGCTTGATACCGGAACTTTTACTTCAATGACACAAGCTTCGCAGTTTGTTCAGGTGATTGAAGAGAGGCAGGGAATGAAAATTGGTTGTATTGAAGAGGTGGCCTACAGAAAGGGATTTATTAATAAAGAGCAATTGCATGAGCTGGCAAAAGATCTAGTTAAAAGTGGGTATGGTAAATACTTGATGAATCTGGATTAGAATACAGAATGCTGAATATTGAATATAGAAGGATTCCTATCTATATTCTGCATTCCATATTCAATATTCTACAACTTATGAAATTACTTGTAACTGGAGGAGCTGGATTCATTGGCTCCAATTTTATACGCTACTGGCTGAAAACTCATCCTGAGGATGAGGTGGTCAATCTTGATGCTTTGACATATGCCGGGCATCCCGAATCTTTAAAGGATATCCAGGACAATCCTCAGTACAAGTTCATTAAAGGGGATATCACCAATCAAAACGATGTAGCTGAGGCGATGAATGGAGTCGATGTTGTCGTTCATTTTGCAGCTGAGTCCCATGTTGACCGGTCAATTCTTGATCCGATGGCGTTTGTTAAAACGAATGTTCTTGGAACAGGTGTATTATTGCAGCAAGCTTTGAAAAACAAAGTAAAACGTTTTCATCATGTTTCCACTGACGAAGTTTTTGGTTCATTGGGGCTTGATGATCCGAAGTTTAATGAAAATACTAAGTATGATCCACGTACCCCTTATTCGGCTTCTAAAGCCGGATCTGATCATTTAGTCCGGGCTTATTCAGAAACATATGGGCTTCCAGTGACTATTACTAATTGTGCTAATAATTTTGGTTCTTATCATGATCCCGAGAAATTGATTCCGAGATTTATAACTAATTTGTTGGAAGATCAGAAGGTTCCTTTAATGGGAAAAGGGGAAAATATTCGTGAATGGTTGCATGCTGAGGATCATGCTCGAGCGATTGATTTAGTGTTGGAGAAAGGGGTAGTAGGTGAAACGTATTGTGTATCTGGTGAATCCAGAACGAATCTTGAGGTGACAAAAATGTTACTAAACATGCTAGGAAAAGATGAATCCATGATTGAATACGTTGAGGACCGTTTGGGGCATGATTTTCGTTATGCAATTGATTCCTCAAAGTTGCGGGCTTTAGGCTGGAAACCGGAACACAATTTTGAAGAATGGCTAAAGATTACCGTTGATTGGTTTAAAGACAATGAATGGTGGTGGAAACCGCTTAAAGCGAACAGACCTAATGTTGATCGCAGTGCACAGAAAAGCTTTGAGGGATAAGATTGTAGTCCTTCGACTTCGCCGTATACCAGATGGTATACGGCTTCGCTCAGGAACGAAATTATTTTAGGCTTTATCTCCTAGTAATAATTCCTTGTTTTTCCCTCTCCATGAGGGAGAGGGTGGCCGAAGGGTGAGGGGGAATAGAGCTTGCCCAACGAGTGGTCCAACGAAAAAATATGATAAAAACAACAGACATCCCGGGAATACTTATAGTTGAAGGCGGTAAAACATTTGAAGATGATCGGGGTTTTTTTCGTGAACCCTGGCGGCGCAATGAATTTGAAGAGGCGTATGGTAAAGAATGGAAACATGTCCAGGAAAATCACGCTTTTTCCAAAAAAGATGTTTTAAGAGGTATTCATATAGCTCCCTGGAATAAAATGATTTATGTTCCTTACGGCCGGGTATTTATCGCTTTAGTTGATCTGCGCAAAGATTCTCCAACATTTGGCAAATATATCTCGATGGAAATTGGTGACAATAACAGAGTAAAAGTATTTATGCCAGCTGGAATTGGTAATTCATATTTGATTGTTTCAGATGAAGCTGTCTATGAATATCAGGTGGACGAGTATTATCAGCCTGGAATGGAGAAAGGCGTAATGTGGAATGATCCGGAGATTGGGATTGAGTGGCCAGTTGAAAATCCGATTTTGTCAGACAAAGATATGAAAAATCCAAGTTTAGCTGAGTACAAAGAAAATTTGTGAGTTCCTTGTTCCCCTCACCCCCACCCTCTCCCCCGAGGGGAGAGGGAGCAGTTAATTCCTTGTTTTTGTTCCCTCTCCTTGTAGGAGAGGCCTTCGGCTCTGAGGCTCAGGCTCGAAGAGGTTAGGGAGAGGTATCTATGAATAAAATTCTTATTTTAGGTGGTTCTGGTTTAGTGGGTTCTAGGTTTATTGAACTTAGTTCAGATCAGTATCAGATAGATTCTCCTTCCCACAACGACCTTGATCTTCTCAATCAGGAAGAAATTGCCAATTATCTTAGTCATTCAGATGCTGAAGTAGTGCTAAATTTAGTTGCTGCAACCAATGTTGATGCTTGCGAAGAAGAAAAGGACGACGAAGGCGGTCAGGTTTATTCCCTAAACGCCCTAACTCCCCTAAAACTGGCCCAGGAATGCAAAAAAACCGGTAAACATCTGATTCATGTTTCCACAGACTACGTCTTTGACGGAGAGAAATCAGATGCTCCTTACACCGAAGAGGATCAGCCAAATCCAGTTAACTGGTACGGAAAAACCAAACTTATTGGCGAACAAAACGTTTTAGGGGTTCAACCCCTATTTACGGTTGCCAGAATTGAAATGCCTTATTCTTCACATTTTGAAAAGAAAAAAGATTTTGCCAGATTTTTCCTGGAAAGTTTACAACAGGGAAAAGAGTTTAAATCTATTGAAGATCAGAAAATTACCCCGGTTTTTGTCGATCACTTAGTTGCAGCTTTTCAAAAATTAATTGAAGCAAAAGCTGCAGGAATTTGGCACGTAGCATCAACTGATAGCACAACTCCTTATGAATTCGCTCAGTCAGTGGCCAAACAATCTGGCTTATCAGCTGAACTGATCAAACCAGTTACTTTTGCTGAATTTAATGCCGGTCGTAAAGCTTCAAGACCTCATCATAGCTGGATGTCAGTTAAAAAATTCGAAGACCGCTTTGGGACAGAAACTCTGAAATCAAATAAAGAGGGGATCCAGTCCTTTTTATACAAACTAAACTCTTAAACTCTCATTTTCATAAACAATTTCTTCAAATTTGTAAAATCAGTACCTTCAAATATCAGATTTATTATGATAATCCGGATGTGTCCACCTACGACACTCGACGTGTGTGCAGAGTTTAACCAGCTCTATAGTAAGACAAGAAGAGGTGTGAAGCTATATCACCCGCCGGGTGTGAATCTAAAGTAAAGACCAAGTTTGTTCGAACCTAATTAACACCCGATGTTGGAAAAATAAATTAGTTATTGTAAAAAGTTAACGTCCCTTTTTTCTCTTTGGGATGGAGAGTTACTTCTATACCTAAAGTATGACTATCTTTGCTAAATACATCGGTTAAATCTTTTCCATCATTTAACATTTTGATTACTTCAGGATCATCAAATCCGGTCCAGGAATTATTGATAGGAATATAGTTGGTTGAAAAATATCCTTTTGATTCCATTCTAGAAGTGATTATTTTAACTGTTTGCTCAATAGATTTGTCATTGAAACTGAAATTGATAAAACAAGATCTCCCTCCGGAATCAAAACCAAGTTTACCAAAACATGAATAACTTTTGTCGGGAAAATCGTAAACGGCAGAGTTTGTTAAAAGCCAGATTTTTGCCGGATTTTCCATAATGATAAAAGGAATTAATAACAGCAGAATTAAAATAAGATCAATTTTGAGATTCCGGAAAATTTTGAATATTCCACTAGATAACCAGAGGATTATAAACCCTATTAGAGATAAAAGAAGATAACGAATAATGATATCCTTCAAGAAAACTTCGGTTAGGCTACCTGCTGAAAAGTTCTGGGAAAAAATTTTAGTGCCATAAAATAACACAAAAAGAGCCGTGGCAAGAAAAATTACTATCCCAAGAAGAAAGGATCCGATGTTTAGAATGATCTTTAAAACTTTATTCACTTATTTGAAGCGTTCGAGGTCGGCGTCTACCATTATTTTAACTAGTTCTTCAAACGATGTTTTTGGTTCCCAGCCTAGGACTTCTTTGGCTTTAGTGGCGTCGCCGTTTAGTTCTTTGATTTCGGTTGGTCTGAGTAGTTTTTGGTTTGAAATGACATGATCTTCCCAGTTGAGACCGACTTGTTTGAATGCTACTTCGCAGAATTCTCTGACACTGTGGCCGGAGTTAGTACCAATCACAAAATCTTGCGGCTTGTCCTGCTGGAGCATCAGCCACATGGCTTCGACATATTCTTTGGCGTATCCCCAGTCTCGTTTAGCGTCGAGCATTCCTAGATGAAGCTTGCCCTCTGCATCAACTAATGGTTCGCCTAACTCATTTAAGGGAGGATTTTTAACACCGTTTTTGATACAAGCTACACCAGCAGAAATTTTTCTGGTTACGAAATGGAGAGAACGGCGGGGGGATTCATGATT
>JADMIO010548976.1_pt1 | contig 44811 bp, 42 predicted proteins | sample 8958161 | NCBI WGS metagenome assembly JADMIO01 (sample SAMN16585339, study PRJNA669376) | soil metagenome | isolation source: Crop rotation soil | place: USA: Cullars Rotation, Alabama | collected 2011
GACAACTTGTCCACGTGGAATTCTAAGCTTAGGATCCCAATGTGCTGGAAAGTGCAAATTGCGGCGTCAAAATCGGATCCGATGGCAATCAAGAGTCGACGCCAGACCTTGCGCAACCGTTTACGTTTTCGCACCAATGCATGCGTCTACTTCATGTCGAACGATTATTGTCCGCTCTTCATCCTTGGAACGAAGCGCTTTTGTTAAGTCGCCTTTTGCGTCCGTGCTTTCAGTTGGCTAGGCCGCGGTTCGCATCAGAATTTCAAGTGTTCGATCCACATTGGATGAAATATCGAATTGCCGCGCTAAAGCGACGTTTTCCGTTCGCACCCGCTCGCGTTGAGTCCGATCAGACCAAAACTGAAGCGCTTCACGGATTGCATTGGTGTCACGCGGGTCCTCAAGGATCGAACCGTGAACATCGCTTTCGATAATCTCCGCAAATCCATTTGCCCGAGTGGTGACGATCGGCAGCCCTGACGCTAGGGCTTCCAGACAAGCGTTCGAAAAAGGATCGTAGATCGTGGGAAGCAAAAAAATATCCGCGGCACCATAGAGGGCCGGCATGTCGTCAACGATCTCCAGAAACTTAACTCGATCAGACCGAAAATCCTTGTAGTCGCCGCGCCCCGCTACAAGGAGTCGTAGCTCACGCCCACTCGATTCGATTGCGTTGATTGCAAAACGCAAACCCTTGCGTTCCCATCCGGTTCCGGCAAAGAGAATGGCACAATCTTCGTTCCCCAACCCAAGAGTTGCTCGGGTTTTCGCCCGGCGCTCCTGATTGCTCTGGAAGGCAGCAATTGGGACACCATTGTAAATCAGATCAATCTTCTCTTTTGGAAACCCATAAAACTGCACGATTTCGTCCCGCACCATTTTGGAATTGGCAATTACACGACCGGCACCGGTGTTTGAGAAGAGAGATTCTTCCAAGGCCAAGGCCGCGGCATGCTTCCGGTTCAACAAATTACTGAATTGTTGGAGCAGCCCCCCCAATTGGGATCGCCGTTGTAACCAAGCTCGATGGACTCCATCGCCAGCCCGATATACGTCAGCGCGCCAGATCCGCTCCAAGCTCAGTAGGACGTCGCAGTTTGATTCAGCAATGGACGGTCGTCGGGATGCGCGGGCCTCCAACTTTTCAATCTCATTTGCAAAGGCCATTGGGGCTTTGGCTTCGAGGCGGGCAACCCTGCCAAAGCTCCAATCATCTGGAGACAATTTAGCCGCGGTGTAAAGTCGGACTGTATAGCCTTTTTCAACCACGCCTCGGGCGAGCCGCTTTAGATATGACTCCGCTCCACCGCCGGGAGAAAATCCACGACGAACGAATCCTATGGTAAACTTATTGAATTCCATTTAGAAATAATGACGGACTTTACTTGGCCCCAATCACTACAATACTTGTTAGCCGATGGTGGGTGAAACTCTAAACGCCCCCTCCCCGTCGCACCCCACGACTCAGAGGCCCGGCCTTCCCAGAAAATTGCTCTATTCGATCTTCGCCCGCATCGGTGGGTCGGGGTTGGATACTGATGCATTCGAGACGTTGCGCGCTTCTCACCGAGGAGGGTTCCTCGGACGGGCAATCGCCTATGATAATCGTCAGAAAGAAATTCCCAGACATCTAATTCAATCGCTTCGCTGGCATCCTGTCCGTCTTATCTCCTTTGTCGATCGCCCGTATTATTATGGTGCGAAGAAAAAATACCTCGACTGGATCGCGTCGCGCCAGCTCGCCACGGGACGCTACGATCTTTTTCACAGTTGGTCCGGTGATTGTCTACAATCCCTGCGCGTGACGCAGCGGCTCGGGATTCCATCCATTGTGGAAATCCCAACGTGGCATCGAGATCGGGGCAAGATTCTCGCCGACCGCCCCTCTTATCCGGCTCCAGCTCTCCGTTTGCCCTGGTATCGGGCTTGGAAGGAAAGCTTACTTCAAACTCGCGAACGGTTCTTGGAGGAGTACGATCTGGCCAATCTTCTCTTTGTTCTTTCCAAAAAAGCGGCAGACACATTTCGCGTCCAAGGGTTTCCCGAAGAAAAACTGTTCTACCTTCCGCGCGGAGTAGATACGGATCGCTTCAGGCCAGGCTTACGCCCTCCAATTTTTCGGGCCATCTTCTCCGGGGCCCTCATCGAGCGGAAGGGAATTCACCACCTCTTAGAGGCCTGGCACCGGCTGGATCTTAAGGATGCCGAGCTTTGGCTGGTAGGCTCGGTCCACAATGAAGCGCAGCCGCATTTGAAGAAGTATTGGAAGGACAACATCAAGGTGGTCGGTTTCGTGCGTGATGTGGAAAACTATTTGAACCAAGGAACGATCCACGTTTTCCCGTCTCAATGTGAAGGAAGCGCAAAAGTTACCTACGAGGCGGCAGCCTGCGGTCTGCCGCAAATAACGACACAAGAATCGGGCGATGTTGTTAACGACGGCGTCGAAGGAATTCTAATCTCGCCGGGAAACGTGGGGGAACTGGCTTCCGCGATTCTGGAGCTTTATCGGCATCCGGAAAAAGTGGAACGGATGGGATTGGCCGCTCGGCGACGGGTAGTCGAAAATTTTACGTGGGACCATTTCCGGACTCGCCTGCTTGGAGCCTACGAGCTCGCAATGGGACTGGTGCGGTGATCTTCCAAACTCGTGGTCATGCCGATTACTCGCATGAGCAGGAGGGGCCATGAATATCCTTCTCATCCAACTCAAACGAATCGGCGATCTAATTCTCACCACGCCGGCAATTGCGGCGCTTCGGGAGAATTTTCCGCAGGCGCACCTCTCTCTTGTTGTATCTCCCGCGGTCAAAGAATTGTTGCCGGCAATTTCTGGGGTAGACAGGATCCTGGTCGTGGGCGGCAAGGCAGACGATCTGTTCGATTGGCTCGTTTTGGCGCGAGGACGATTCGATTACTGTTTTGATTTTACGCGAAACGATCGCTCCTCTTTTTTGACTCTGCTTTCGCACGCCAAAAAACGCATTGCCTCTAATCATCCGCAGCTCCGAGCAAAGATTCGAGCCCGCTGTTATACGGACTTCGTTGAAGCACCCGTGGGTTTGCTGCATACAATCGACTACCACCTGGCCTTGCTGAAACCGGCAGGAATTCGCGACCCATCACCTGCAATCCGACTCGATTTGCCTCAAACGGCGGTCGAGAAGGCCACACATCTTCTAGAAAAAACTCAAGCTGGCGATGAGTTTATCGTTGTCCATCCGGGTTCAGCTCGTTCTGAGAAATTTTGGGAAGCAGACCGTTGGGTGGAGGTGATCAACCATGTTGCGCGAGATCACCAGATAAGGTGCGTTGTAACAGGGGGTCCATCTCAGATGGAACAGGACCACATCCGGACGATCAAGTCCGCCCATCCGAGGGGCTTAATTGATCTTTCGGGAAGAACTGACGTGCTCACATTGGCAGCTCTCGTTCGCAAAGCCCGTTTGCTAGTCACAATTGATTCAGCGCCAATGCATTTCGCAGCTGCGTGGGCAACTCCCCAAGTAGCGTTATTCGGTCCTACAAACCCCTTTCATTGGCATCCCCGGTCGGAATCCGCCACGATCCTCATAGGTGATTCAAAGAAGCCATTGAGCAAATTTGGCCCGGAACAGCCCCCCGCGGCGATGAACCAAATCTCGACGGGCTCGGTGATTGATGCTATGGAATCGCTGCTGTCGACTCCGGCGGCACCCACCCTATATGAGTGAACCGCAACCGCCCGAGGGCAAACCCTCGTTTTGGCAAACCCTCCGCAAAGGTTGGGGACCGTACAAGCGTCTCTTTGGATATGTTAAACCGTATCGCGTTCGTTTTGCTTTGGGCCTCACCTTGGGCGTCGCTTTCGGTCTAACCCAATCGATGTTTCCCCTGGTTCTGGCCAAGGTTACCAGCGTGGTCTTTCCCGGCGGTGCTCCCGGTTCCGCTCAGCAACTCGCAGCTAACCCGGCTTTGCTCAACGCGGGCCCGAAAATGACCACGTCCGTTATTTGGTTGTGCCTCACTCTTCCCGCAGTCATGACGATTCGTAGTCTTTTTGCCTACGGCAATACCTTCTTCATGAATTGGGTCAGTAATCGTGTCATCACCGATATCCGGGATGAGCTCTTCACGAAGATGGTGCGCCATTCGATGGATTTCTTTAACAAGATGCATTCGGGATTCCTCATGTCGCGAATCACGAATGACACACGTGGGATGCAGGCGGCCTTAACCACGGTAAGCAGCGATCTATTCAAGCAACCCGCCGCGATCATCAGCGGTATTGCCGTCCTGCTTTACATGGATTGGAAATTTACCGTTGTAACGATGATTTTATTTCCGAGCTGCCTCGTCCCGATTGCCTATTATGGAAGACGTGCTCGCAAAGCTGTCCGGCACGAACAAGAAGACATGGGCCAGATGGTGGTGACCATGCAAGAAACATTCGCCGGTATTCGGGTGGTGAAATCGTTCGCACGCGAAAAGCACCAGGAGAACCTTTTTCGCAGGAGCAATCGACTTCAATTCGAAAACATGATGCGAATGACAATGGCCTCGGAAGCTATCGGTCCGCTCGTGGAAATCATCGCCGCGTTCGGAGTTGCTCTCGCTTTGCTTTATATCTATTTCGCAAACCTAAGCGCGGCTCGATTTATTGCGCTCAACGCCGGCATCTTTCTCCTCTACGAACCGATCAAAACCCTGAGCAAGATGCATGTGACCTTGCAGCGATCGATCCAGGCAACAACCGAAGTGTTCGCCATTATGGATTCGAAGCCCAGCGTTCAAGATGCGCCTGACGCAGCCCAGTTAACTTCTTGCGCCGGCCTAATCGAGTTCGATCATGTGACCTTCCGCTACGCCAGCGGCGTGACCGACGCGGTTACGGACTTGGACTTGCGCATCGAACCCGGCAAAACCTATGCACTGGTCGGCGCAAGCGGTGCGGGCAAAAGCACTATCCTTTCCCTTATTTTACGACTCTACGATCCGAACACCGGCACAATTAGAGTCGATGGCAAGGACCTTCGCGGGTTGACCCAAAAATCGTTACGCGAACAAATCGGCCTCGTTACACAGGAGACATTTTTGTTTCACGATACAATTCTGAAAAATATCCAATTCGGCCGCTTGGATGCAAGCAAGGAAGAAATCTATGCTGCCGCTCAAACTGCGTTTGCTCATGACTTCATCATGGCGCAACCCCAAGGCTATGAAACTATTATCGGCGACAAAGGTTGTTTGCTTTCCGGTGGACAACAACAACGGCTGGCTATTGCGCGCGCGCTTCTGAAGAATGCCCCGATTCTGCTTCTCGACGAAGCAACATCAGCGCTGGATTCAGAATCAGAGAAACAAATCCAACTGGCGCTGGAAACTCTCAGCGCTGGACGAACCGTGATTGCCATTGCTCACCGCCTTTCTACGATTTTGTCGGCTGATCAAATTGTCGTGATGGATCAGGGCCACATTGTGGAAATCGGCACCCATTCCGAATTGCTCAACAAATCCGGTTACTATCGACGCCTTTACGACATGCAATTCAATCATGAGGGCGAAGGCGCTCTCGCCGAGACCCCCACCCTTGAAGAGGTCGCCTGACCAAGAGACCGCGCTTTTCATTTCGACGCAGCCAATTAGCCTCCGATTCAATGCCGCTTAATATCGACCTTCACTCTCATACGTTCTTCTCGGGCGACGGCGTTTCAAGCCCGGAAGAAAACATCGCAGCGGCGCGCGAGAAAGGACTGCATGGTCTTGCCATTACCGATCACAACACCTGTGACGCCATTACATATCTCCTCGACAAAGGCTTAATGCGGGAAGATGGCCTGCCGGTTAACGGCTTTCTCGTCATTCCTGGTGTCGAAGTTACCACCGCAGAAGGACACCTCCTCTGTATCGGCACGACTCTTCCCAATCTAAAAGGAAAACCGGCTCGGGAAGTGTGCGAACTCATCCATGAGCGTGGCGGCCTCGCAATTCCACCACACCCTTACGATCTTTTCCGCGCCGGAATTCGATTCCCAGTCCTCGAAACGTTGCCGATTGATGCGTTGGAGGTGTTCAACGCCGCAACAACGCTTCGCCGTTACAATACCTATGCCTTCAAATACGCGCAGCTTCGTGGGCTCCCGATGACTGCGTCTAGCGATGCTCACCATGCAGAAGCCATCGGCACTGCTTACACGATTTTGAATACTGAAGACTTCTCGGCCCAAGGCGTTCTGACTCAGCTGGTCAAGAGCAACGAACTTAATCAGCACTACTTAACTCCTCGAGATAGCATGAGGAAAACCTGGAACAATTGGCTCCGCCTCCGACGCCGCAAAAAATTGCCGGAAACAAACCGAACAATGAAAGTCGGAACCTGAAAAATGGCTGCGTACGTGATTGTGGAAATCGACATCGTGGACCCGGTAGGCTACGAAGAGTACAAGAAACAGGCGAGCGCATCTGTCACGAAGTACGGAGGCAAATACATTGTGCGAGGAGGTGCAACAGAAGTCCTGGAGGGTGATTGGAAACCGAGACGGATCGTTGTCCTCGAGTTCGAATCGATGCAACGCGCTAAGGATTGGCTCAACTGCGAAGAATACCGCGAACCACGCAAAATGCGCCACCGCACTGCCAAGACCAACATGATTCTCGTGGACGGAATGTAAAATGGGAACCGCGATAGATCCAACGTGAGTTCCGGCGCCGCCCGCTCGCCAGTCCCTTCGAAATTTGTAAACCAGATCTCGCAGCGATCAAATTGCGCCGGAAAACTTCGCGTGGAACGCGATCCCGGAGCGCGTTGCTAAATGACGGCGCCCGAGGCGCGTCGAATTAGCATCGTCCTCGGAGAGGCCGATCCACCTTGTTCGATTACGGACCCGAAACAGGAGAATTTCGGCTATTTGCGATTCGATTTGCTTCGAATTTCGGATCTCAGCGTCTGTAAGTAATATACTCGGTTAACTCGTTCGAATTGACCCCAGCAAATTCCTCAACGCTTCGGCACTGTTCACCGGTGCCTTGCAGGTGAAATTTTGACAAACATACGCGGTTGGTTTTCCATCAATCAATTTCACCCCTTGAAGCGCTCGAAGTCGTTCCTCCAAGTACCGTTGTCCAGCAGCACTATCCGCCAGAATAAGAATCTTGTTGGGAACAAAATGGCGATGTACTTCCGCAAGTAGAGCTTGCGTCTCGGGCGAATCATTTCTCCCTGCAATAACAATTTGTCGCGGCGACGCCAAACTGAAATCAAGCGCAACCAACATCTGGGGCATGGCACTGGGGAAATGTCCAATTTGCGGCCCGAAAGCGTTGATCGTCTTCTTGCCTTGCTCCCACCAGCGAGCCTCATTGCGTAGCTGCGCCAAACGCAAGAGATTCAATGCGGCCACCGAACTCGGCGCAGGTTCCGCATTATCGTTATTATCCTTCAACCGCAGAAGAATGCTCGCATCCTGTCCTGTTCCGTTATAGTAGCCACCGCCGCTTTTATCCAAGAAAAGCCGATCCTGTGTTTCTTGCAGCACAATGGCGAACTGAAGCCATTTCACATCGAAAGAAGCTTCGTAAAGATCGAGAAGCCCTTGGATAACGAAAGCATAATCATCCGCAAAGCCTTCTACTGCACTCGGACCTTGCCGGTAACTCCGTATCAAAACTTTTCTCGTTTCGTCATAGAGCTGCCCTCGAACGAACGTCGCCGCATCCACCGCGACGGATAGATACTCGGAATCGTTCAGCACCTGTGCACCCCGCGCCAAAGCAGATATCGTTAGCCCATTCCACGCGGTGATGATTTTGTCGTCCAAATGTGGCCGCGGCCGCTTTTCGCGAAGTGAAAAAAGAATCGCGCGAGCCTTTGCCAATATTTCACGAACTTCGCTTTCCGTTTTTTTAAAGTGCCGCGCGGTATCCGCAACCGTTTGCACTTCAATCAAGATGTTCTTTCCGATGAACTCTTCGTGGGGATCAGCTCCCGAAGGCACATTACCTTCCGGACCGACCCCGTAATAGTAATTGAAGATGCTCGCCGATTGGCCCAGTGCCGCGTCAATCTCCGCCTGGCCCCAAACATAAAAAGCGCCTTCCCTAGTTTTCTTGTGCCGGGTTGCGCTCGGATCGTTTGGACCTGTTTCTATTTCGCTGTCAGCATCCTCGGCCGAGAAAAATCCGCCCTCCGCTGCCCGCAGATCGCGCCGAATGTAATCGAGAACATCACGAGCAACTTCTTCGAATAGCGGATCACGCGAAATTTGAAACGCTTCCAAGTATGCGACCGCCAGCTGTGCCTGATCATAAAGCATTTTTTCGAAATGCGGTACGTGCCAAAACGCGTCTACCGAATAGCGATGAAATCCCCCTCCCAGATGATCATGGATTCCTCCCGCAGCCATTTTTCGAAGGGTGAAGAGGTGCATTTCGAGCGCGTGCTGGCCGGCCGTTGATTCAGGCGTTCGCCCAAAAAAGCGCGTCAAATAATTCAAAGTCACCGGTCGCGGGAATTTTGGCGCGACGCTAAATCCACCTTCGTGCGAATCATAACTCCGTGCGATTTGTTCGTAGGCTGCTTCCAAAGTTGCTGCGTCGAGCTGAATTGCTTCCGCGCTGTTCGATTCCGCTTGGGCCAGTGCAGCAATGATCTTGGTTCCCTGCTCAGAAATCTTTGCGCTGTCTTGTTTCCACACAGAAGCAATCCGTTCCAGCACCTTACTGAACGCAGGCTGTCCATATCGATCTTCCGGAGGAAAATAGGTTCCCCCAACGAAAGGTTTCAGGTCGGGCGTAAGCCAGACGCTCATTGGCCAACCTCCACCTCCCGTTGTCGCTTGAACAAAGGTCATGTAAACACGATCAACATCCGGACGCTCTTCACGATCAACTTTGATATTGATGAATTCGCGGTTCATGATCGCCGCTGTCTCAGCGTCCTCGAAAGACTCGTGCGCCATCACGTGGCACCAGTGGCATGTCGAATAGCCTATTGAGAGGAAAATCGGTTTGTTTTCTCGGCGAGCCTTGGCGAACGCTTCATCTCCCCAGGCAAACCAATCCACTGGGTTTTGAGCATGCTGAATTAAATACGGCGATCTTTCCCGAATAAGACGGTTACCACCGATTGAAACCGCCGGACTCATTTCTTCGATCGACGCCGAATTCATTGCATCAACTTATAGTGTCGTCCTCGGCTTCGCCACAACCGAAGAGGTCGGACAACAAATCATGCGGATTACTCAAACCATCGCATTAGGTGGATCGGCCTCTCCGAGGACGATGTTAATTCCAAAGCGCGGAATCCTTTCCGGGCCATTGTATAGGTGGATCGGCCTCTCCGAGGACGATGCCCGGAATCCTTTTCCGGGCCATTGTATAGGTGGATCGGCCTCTCCGAGGACGATACCCGGAATCCTTTTCCGGGCCACTGTAATAGGTGGATCGTCCTCTCCGAGGACGATGCCCGGAATCCTTTTCCGAGGCATTGTAATAGGTGGTTCGGCCTCTTCCGAGGACGATGTTTTCCACCTTCAACCCTGTTTGCAAATTCGCTTCGATCCTTAATCGGCGATCCTTCCGAACTTCGATATTTAGTCTTTGAATTTCCGCTCTTACGCTGTAGGCGTCACCTTGGGTGCGGCTTCGGGTGACCATGGATTGATCGTTTGATTAGATTCTACAATCATGGTCATGTAGCGATTGAGCATTCCTCGGAAGCTCTCCAAATCAAGTTTGTGTCGGAACGGCCCCAACGGCTCGAGATTCTTCGCGGCCAATCGAAACAAACGCACGGCTGGAGCCAGGCGACGGCTATGTTTTGGATGACTCGGATGTTCGAACTGCTTTTGCAGGTGAACAAACGCCCCCGCGGCTTGAATTAGACCCTTAAAGTATTGCGCGTCTTCAGAGGAAATTGTTTTACCCAGCCAAACTTGCTCGAGAACGTCATGCGCCTCGTAGTATCGTTGCTCATTCCAGCAGCGGAAAAAAGCCCGATAATATGGATGGTCCGCCAGGACCCCGCTCTCCTTGGCCCGGGCGGTCCCTTCGAGTTCTTGAACGAATTGGGAAATTCTCTCGCCTTTACTCATGAACTCCGTAACTTGGGGGCGCCTGCGATGATGGGCAAACGAGCACGCTTCAGTTTCCGGGAGGGCGAACCGTCGCACGACGCACGCCGCAGCGCGAGATGACGCTGCCGGCTCTCATCCTGCTCCTCTTTTCCATTGGCTTCCTGATCTTTTGGTCAGCGCTCTTTTCCGGACTCGAGACTGCGCTTTTTTCTCTCAAGCCCCATCAACTGCGAAGATTGGAAGAATCGCATCCATCATTGAAACAGTTTATTCAGGTTTTTCGCGACAATCCGCGTCGAGTCCTCAACGTCCTTTTGTTGGCTGACGTAGTCGTCAATGTTCCGTTGGTCGTCCTTTGCCTGTTTCTGATCTGGGAAGGACCGCCAGCTACTCATGTCGCCCAGTGGTTGGCTGCTACAGTGATATTCGCAATTATTGTTTTGCTCTGCGATCTGATTCCGAAGCTTCTCGCCCTCTCAGCACCCTACCGTCTTTCGGCGCTGGGCGTGTTCACGTTGCGGGTACTCATGCCCGCGCTTGATCTGGTTGGCAACGCCCTCGAACGCGTAAGCACGCGAGTTGTCGATCGCCTAACGCCGAGTGGCCTTCGGAAAAGGGTTCTCTTTAGTGATGAAGAGCTAGGGACTCTGGTTGAAATGGGAGAGGAGCAGGGAACCTTGCACGAAGCTGAAGGCGAGATGATCCAGGAGATTATTAAGCTGGGGGACAAGACCGCGAAGGACTGCATGACCCCACGCGTGGACACTTTTGTTCTACCGGATGACCTAACGACTACCGACGCCGTTACTCGGTTGAAACAGCAACGCCATCGCTGGGTCCCCGTCTATGCGGATACTCCCGATCAAATTGTCGGTTTAATCGATGCGAAACGTTTTCTCCTTGATCCGACCGAGCATTACACGGAAACCCTCGTCGCTCCCTCTTTCGTTCCGGAAACAATGAAAGCAATGGATCTGCTCCGAAATTTTCTGACTCACCCTCAGGGTCTGGCCATTGTCGTCGATGAGTTTGGCGGGACTGAAGGAATTATCACCCTATCCGATATCATTGAGGAAATCATGAGCGACGCGGTTCCTCTAGGAGATGCCGACCTTTATATCGAACCGCTCGAGGGTGGACGCTTCCTAGTCAGTGGAAATGCCCGGCTTGATGACCTCAGTGAGCACCTCGGATTCGACCTAGAAGCTGACGGCATCGATACGATTGGCGGCTACGTTTTCAATCGACTGGGTTACTTGCCTCCATCGGGAACATGCTTCGAGATGCCGCGGCTTGCCGTGACTGTTCGCCGAACCACTCGCAAGCGAATTGAAGAAATTCTGCTCGAGAAAACGGGTTCAGTCTCGGATGGGGATGAACTAGACGAGGAAACAGCAATATGACTTACGCGATTGCGATTCTTTCCTTCTGGACTGTCTCGTTTTTCTTCTCCGGAATTGAAGCAGGATTGCTGTCGGTAAACCCCGCTCGACTTCGCCATCAGGTGAAACAAAAAAGTCCATCCGCGCTCCGCCTCGAGCGACTGACGAAACGACCCGAACGTCTCCTCATCACCGTCCTGCTAATAACAAATTTGGCCGACATCTGTGGACTGATTCTCCTCACCAAAGTCCTCGTTTCGGCGTTTGGGTTCGTCGGTTACTTCTGGGCCGTCATCATCGCCCTTCCAATCTATCTTTTCCTACTCTCCGCCTTGCCCAAACTTCTCTTTCGACGATTTCCTTTCCGGGCCTTGGCCGCGTTAGGTGGCGTTTTGGAGATAACGTCTATCGTTCTCTGGCCAATCTTGGAAATCGGCGGACTCATTGGGCGCCTCTTCTTTCCGGAGCGTGCCAGCAAAGGTGCCAGCCTGTTTGTGGCCCGCGAAGAGTTCAAACAAATCGCTGTGCAAGGCGAACGCGAGGGCACTCTCACACCTGCGGAACGTGCAATGATTCATAACGTGGTTGATTTCCGCGGGGTAAAAGCGTCCGACGTCATGACACCCATCAACCAAGCCCTAACGATTCATCCTGAAACGCCAGTCGCGGAAGTCATCCAACTCAGCGCGAACGAAGGTGTCGATGTAATACCAGTTGTCTCGACAGATGGACAGGCAACTGGGATCGTAAGGATTCTTGATATTCTGTTCGACCAAGCACAGCGAGAACCAGTCGCAAATTATGCTCGCCGGATCGTGACCGTTGTCGACACCGAACCGGCCTATCGCATTATTCAAAGATTGCGCGCCGCACGCCTCAGCCTCGCAGCGGTTCTCAATTCGAAAAAACAATTGATCGGTATTGTTAGCGATGAAGAGATCATCCGGCGCTTAATGCAGGTTCGCGCATCTTGAAATATGGAGTGCGCGGACAGAGCGAAGCGCGGACAGAGCGAAGCGCGGACAGAGCGAAGCGCCGACGGCGCTTTGGGGGTTGACCCGGCCATTTCAAGGTCTCGATCGATTGGCGTTAGAGGCGCACCATCAGCGCGGTGTCGCGCTCCGCTTGCTGCTACCACACTTCAAAAGAGCTAACTCCGCCAGTAACGCTCTGTCATTCTACGGATCGAGATCGTAAACCTCAATCAACGCGTTGCCGATAGCGTCAGCCTCGTCGCGAATGATCGCAGTATAAGCGCCTGCTGGCAGAGAAGATACCAGAGCCGATTCAAGATCCTGCGAGGGAGGAATCGTCGTCGCAATAATCTCGGCCTCCTGATCGGATCGCCAGTTATCATTCTGCGCAACAAGAGCCCCGCTGTTGTTGCGAAGTTCGAGCGAGGGATCTTGGAGAGTGTTGGGAACCCCTGCCTGTTTTAAAGATGGTCCGAGCGCCCGAACGATTACTCGCCCAGATTGATTTCGAACTATCAACCCAGCTATCATCACGCCATCCCCAGTTTGGACGAACCCGCGCGTGCTAATGTTGGCCAGCTTTGCCGCAGCGCCGTGCTCCAGATCATAGACTTCCGCCACCCCAATCCCAGATGTCTCTGCCACCCCTCGAACGACAGCAGTGAAGACACTGTTTGGGTTGAGTGTCGCAATAATCGCCGACTCGTGATCATCAGTAGGCGCCGCACCGGTTGCTTCGATCTCAGCTCGTTGGTCGTTAACAATGACGCCACCAATTTGAGTCAGTTTCCAATCATCGTTCAAACCTACTACTGCGCCACTCTCGTCGTGTAATTCAAGAACAGGGTTTTCAAGACGACCACCGACGCTTAAGGATGGGCCGATAGCTCGCAGCAACACCCTCCGGGGGTCGGCCCCAATGACAATAAACCCGGCAATTAATGGGTTGTCGCCAGTTCCAACGGAGGCCCGGGTAGAAATGTTGGCCAAGCCTCCCCCGCTTGATTCGAGCTGGAAAGCGAAATCCAGATCGTAAGGTTCCCAGGGCCCGGTAACAGGATTACCAAAACTACGACTACCACCGGAAACTGCGTGATCGGTCGAGACTTCCCAATTCCAGACTGAGTAGGGCGGATTCACAATAGAAATCCAGTAGGTAACATTTCCTCTAACGAGAAATGGGGTTTGGACGCCTGCTTCGTACTCAAATTCGATTTGGCTCCCAAAAAAGCCGCTCCGCGTCTTCGTGATTGGTCCCAAATCAATCGTCCGAATCAATTCGCCAGGATGGCCGTTCACGTCGGCAAAGAGACGAAGGGTAAAGGTATCCGGCACGGGCGGCGGAGTAAGATATCCTCCCCACCATCTAACGTGAGAGATCATCGCATCTTCAGTTGACCGGAAATCATCTGCGACACTGACAATGCCACCATCGGAAATAGCTCCGCCAGCGTGAGCCGGAGTTTGGCTATAAACGGTTATGGTCGGTCGAGGTGTCGGCGCGATCGAAGGGGTAGCTGTCGGCGTTGGCGATGGAGTAGCCGACGCTCCTGCCCAAACTTGGATCGCATCCAGCACTGGTTCCGACGAACCGGAATTAATGTTCGTGACCGTAAGTGGATAGAATCCGTACCTGCCCATAGGTGCAGGAAGATTGTTGGCTGTAACCTGCAACGACGTCGCCGTTACGTTGGAGACTGATTGTTCCCGATCACCAATGAAGGCGCGCATTCCTTTCAGGAACCCAGCCCCGTCTATGGAAAACTGCGTGACCGGGTTCGGGAAAACTTGAAGGGGTTTCGTCCAATGAATCGTGGGTTCGGGGGCGTGACGTGAGGTGTGTTGGTTGTCGCACATGAAGATTGGATGCGGGGCGAGGAATGGATTGAAACTTGTTGGCAAATCCCAAACCCTGATTTCTGATTCCCCGATGGCGAAGAATTCGATTAGTCCGTCGCGATCGATATCCGCAACAATCGGCGCCGAATAGAATCCGAATCCGTACTGAACGTTAATTCGAAAAGGAAATCCAAGGGGCGCCAACGTTTTGCCTGCAGAATTCCACGCGTGAGCGTATTGATCACCATCGGTGGCAAGAATATCGACGTAACCATCTGAATCCAAATCGGCCAAAGTGACTGCGTTGACCCGGTTGGTGAACGTTTTCGGCCAGCCTGGAAGGCTGGTTCCGTCCCAGTGAAGCACCTGCAAGGTGTCGGATTGCGTACCCAGAACAATTTCAGGTATGCCATCACCGTCCAAATCTCCGTAGGCAGGAGCGGATGGGGTGACACCCACGTTTCGCGGCCAGCCAGTTAAGGCGACGCCGGTAGAGTTATAAATGCCGACAAGACCGTCATACGTCGCCACCACCAGCTCTAGTTGTCCGTCATTATTTACGTCAGCGAAGGAAACCTTATTTCCGATTAAAAAGTTACTGCTTCCCTGGATGACGGGCCATCCGGCAAAGAGAACGCCCGTATGATGGTAGAGGAAAATCTTGCCGTGGAAGGTCACAACCGCGAGGTCAAGAAATCCATCGCCATCCACATCAGCCACCGCTGGCGATCCATCGTAAATATCCTCACCTGCGATTGGCAATGTCACAGGCCAACTCGGCAGAGACGTGCCATCGATTCGATCGACATGAATCACGGCGCTGCCGGTTCCATTCGATGCGGTGCTAGTTATGTAAACAACTTCAGGTTGCCCATCACCGTCGATATCCGCGAAAACAACTGGCAAGTTATGCGGCACCCACATATTGCCGTTAACCCGCATTTTCGGCCAGCCTGGCAACGGCGTTCCATCCGCACGCCAGAGTGAAACCTGACTCATCCTCGCGTCGAAATCTGTTGTCGAGAGGCCGACCACCATGGTGCCGTTCACTTTTGTCACCGACGGCGGCCCCGACGGACTATAAGCACAATCTTGAGGCCAGCCGGGGAAGAACGTTCCATCTTCGCGGCGGACAACCATGGACTCAATTTGCCCCCAGAGGATTTCTAATTTGCCGTCTCCATCCAGATCTGCGGCTATGGGCGTTTCCAAGTTAGCCCCGGTCGGTGAAGGCCAACCCGGATGCATGGGAGGAGGTGACCCAGCATCAATGATTTCACTCCCCAGAAGTAGAATTGTTAATATCCAAACCGCCCTCATATGCTAAGGCTGCCTAACAGGATAACGAATGTCACGTCCAAAATTTCTTTGCCAGGTGGATGGAAGCGAATTCGCAGCAACGGCGCCCTGCAATTATTTCAATTCAAGATCGCGAATCAGCGGTATCGCGGTGACGGTCTACTCCGCGATCACTCAAGATCCGCGCAGAGTTAACCAGCGCTACATGAGAGAATGCTTGAGGAAAATTTCCGAGCTGGCGTTTTGCTCGTGGTTCATACTGTTCTGAAAGAAGACCCACGTCATTCCGCAATGCGAGGAGTCGTTCGAACAATGTCTTCGCGTCCCCTGTTCGACCAATCAGATGCAAACAATCTGCCATCCAGAATGAACAAAGTAGAAAAACTCCTTCCGATCCGGGTAACCCATCCACATTCACATCCGTTCGGTAACGACGAACGAATCCATCCTCCATCAGCTCTCGCTCCACCGCTTCAACCGTATTGCGGAATCTCTCATCGGTCGCCGGCAGAAATCCGACTAACGGCATCATCAGCAAACTGGCGTCCAATTCTTTCGCTCCATAGAACTGCGTGAACGCTTTTCTTTCGCGGTTGTAACCCTGCTCACATACTTGGGTATGAATGGCATCCCGAATCTTGCGCCAACGGTCCAGGTAATTCATAGCGGCACACTTACAGTGCTCGATCAACTTCACCCCTCGATCGAACGCCAGCCAGGCCATCATTTTTGAGTGAGTGAATTGTCGGCGGCCGCCGCGCATTTCCCAGATCCCTTCATCCGGCTGCTCCCATCGTGATTCGAGAGAATTCACGATCGCAGCTTGAAGGTTCCAATCGACGGAATTTGTTTCGATACCAGCGCGATGCGCTTGATACATTGCGTCGAGAACTTCGCCGTACACATCGAGCTGAAATTGTGCAGATGCCGCGTTCCCGATGCGAACCGGTCGGGAATTTTCGTAGCCACTTAGCCAATCGAGCTCCAACTCTTCCAGCCGACGTTCACCGTGAACGCCATACATGATTTGCATTTGTCCCGCGCTTCCCGCAACTGCACGTAAGAGCCATTCACGCCAGGAACGCGCTTCGTCGACATAGCCTGCTTGAAGCAACGCGACGAGTGTAAATGTTGCGTCACGCAACCAGCAGTATCGATAATCCCAGTTGCGCACTCCACCGATCTCTTCTGGCAACGACGTTGTCGCCGCTGCGACAATGCCTCCGGTCGGCGCATAAGTGAGCCCTTTGAGCGTGATTAGCGACCGAACTACGGCGTCTCGCCACGGCCCTTGGTTCTGGCATTTTTGTGACCAGGAACGCCAGTATTCATCCGTCTGCTGCAAAGCATGTTCGGGGTTGATGGCCCGTGGCGGTTCCTCGTGAGAGGGGAACCAAGTCAAAACAAAGGGGACACGATCTCCCTTCTCAACGGAAAATTCAGCCACAGTCGTTAGGTCGCGCCCTTCGGTTTTGATCGGCGTTCGCAAAATCAATGCATCCGGTCCCGCGATTGCTTCAAGGCCGCCATGCTTTTGGCGGACCCACGGAACCACATGCCCGTAATCGAATCGGATAATCAATTCCATCGTTAGCCGGACGTTTCCGCGCAATCCGTCGATAATTCGAATAATATCCGGGCTTTTTCCCCTCGGCGGCATGAAATCGATCAACCGAATTGCGCCCTCTGCCGTTTCCATTTCGGTTTCCAGAATCAACGTGTCGGCACGATAACCGCGACGACTCGTCTTAACCTTTCCCTCGGGGGTGAATTTCCATTGACCGTTTTCTCGATTGCCCAATAAAGCCGCGAAACAGGCACCCGAATCGAAGCGCGGAAAGCAAAGCCAATCCACACAACCGTAGCGACTGACAAGGGCACCCGTCTGGGTATCACTTAGAAATGCGTAGTCTTCGATCCTCGCCATATTGTGCTGCTCTCCTACCTGCTCTTTATTCGAAAGCGAGTGGCGCATGGATCGGGAAATTACCACGAAAGACGCGAAGGCCACGGATCAAGACGGGGCATGTTAGGCCTAGATTCAACGCGGCCCTCGAAATCCACGGTTCCTTCAGGCCTTTTTTTTGCCTCATTCCTTTCCTTCCGCCAGCTTCGTGATTTCGTCTCGCGACAATCGGAATACTGTCCATTCGTTCATTGGCTCAGCGCCGAGTTCTTTATAGAACTGAATCGCTGGTTCATTCCAGTTGAGGACCGCCCATTCCATCCTCCCGCACTCGCGCGCCCTGGCGATTTGGGCCAGACGCTCGAGTAACGCTCGGCCATATCCCTTTCGACGCGCGGAGGGCCTGATGAAGAGATCTTCAAGGTAAAGCCCGGGTCGCCCAAGCCAGGTCGAAAAACTAAAAAAATAAACAGCAAATCCGACCGGATTGTCCCCTTCCAGCGCAATAAGAACTTCGGCCGAACGTTGCGAGCCAAACAAGACCTCCAGCAATCCTTTTTCCGTTGCCACAACTGCTTCTGGTTCGCGTTCGTATTCTGCAAGCTCACGAATCAAGCTGAGAATGACCGGCACATCTGTTTCTCGACCGGCTCGAATGGTAAAGTTTGTCATAGATTAGCCTCGTGTTATCGGCGAGTTGGAGGACGCATCCCCTTCATGGACCATGAAATGCTCACAATACTCCGAGCCTGCTATTTCTGACGAGAATGACTTCTGGATCCCGTTCAACATCTCGTGAAACGTGCCTCTTTTCCTGGCCCCCCACGGATCGCGTCTTGACAAACAGCCTGATTAAAGTCAATCGAGTTACAAGGACTTTAGCTAAAACCCCTATGAAAACAGTTGCCGGCCTGGTCGCTCTCGCGCTCGCGCTCGTCTCCCTTGCTTCGCCTTGCAACGCGGAAGAACCGAAAGGCGCGGAGGTTGTTGACTTCTCCAAGCTGATCCCGCTCCTTCCCGACGCCCCCTCCGATTGGAGCGCCGAAAAGGCAGAAGGAACGACTGATGACGCCGGCGGCGTCAAAATTACCAGTGTGCATCGGGACTATAAGAAAGGGAGCGAGGACAATTCCCCGACTACCTCGATTAGCATTCTAGATTCAGCAGCGAACCCCGATTACGTCAGTTCGACTACCGCCGCATGGAACATGAGCACCAGCAATTCCGAGGGTTACACCAAATCCCTTAAGATCGATGACATGCCGGGATTCGAAACCTACGAGAATGAAGGAAAGCACGGCACGCTTTGGTTGATGGTAGCGAAGCGTTACATTCTTCAAATTGAAACTCAGGGGCAGGATTCAAAGGATCTTCAAGACTGGCTTAGACGCATCGACTTGAAAAAACTCGCGTCAGTTAAATAGCCATGAAGCGACATGCTTTCTGCATGTCTTATATCTGAACCTGCGCTGCACCAACTCGACTTCCCCTCCGTCTCCCCGCCGGCGCATCGGGGCGGCTTGAACTGGGTCCGCACTCGCCACAGCTAGTCCGCCCCGAGGGCAGACTTTTCTTCGAAGCGGGTTTCGCCAACATCGCCGCGAACGAATCGAAATCCCCTCACTTTCCCTTTGTCATTTCGGACGAACTCGCGGAACCTCTCACCGCAATGGCGGACGACCGCAAGACTTTAGAGCAACGAGCCCAGATGACCGACATCGAGCGGTTGCGCCACTCGACCGCCCACGTCTTGGCGACAGCCATCTTAAAGATATGGCCGAATGCCCAATTCGCCGCCGGACCGCCAGTTGAGAACGGATTTTATTACGATGTTGAACTGCAACATCGAATCTCCCCAGACGACTTCGAGAACATCGAGGCCGAGATGAAAAAGGAAGTCAAAGCCAATCATCCCTTCGAACGAATTGTCTTGTCGCGCGGAGACGCGTTGGCCATGGCTGAACGCGGTGCTCTTGGCGCGCTCGGTGATAGATCCTCCCCGAGCAAATTCAAACTCGATATCATCCAAGGCATTCCAGAAGGCGAAGAAATCTCGATCTATAGGAACGGGGACTTCACCGACCTCTGCGCCGGACCGCACGTGATGCGGACCGGAAACATCGGCGCATTTAAGCTAACCCACGTGGCCAGTGCCTACTACAAGGGCGACGAAAAAAATCCGCAGCTCCAGCGCATTTATGGGACGGCGTTTAAAAACAAAACGCAAATGGATGAGTATTTCGCGATGCTTGAGGAAGCGAAAAAACGCGACCATCGCAAACTCGGTAAGGAACTCGAGATTTTTGTGATCGACGACGATGTCGGTCCCGGTCTGCCCCTGTGGCTACCGCGCGGCGGTGCCATTATCGAAGAGCTCGAGAAGCTTGCAAAAGAAACCGAGTTCGCTGCTGGCTATCAACGCGTCCGCTCACCGCACATCGCACGAGAAAGTCTCTACAAGAAAAGCGGTCATCTTCCCTATTACGCTGACTCGATGTTTCCGCCCATGGAACTTCACGAGACCGGAGACCGGAAACCGGAAACCGGAGAGCAATCAGGTGAATCCGCAACCCGCTATTATCTCAAAGCGATGAACTGCCCTCACCACCACAAGCTTTTTGCAGCTGTTCCGCACAGCTATCGCGATTTGCCCCTACGGTTCGCCGAGTATGGCACTTGTTACCGTTACGAACAGAGCGGCGAGTTATTCGGTCTCATGCGGGTGCGTTCGATGCAAATGAACGACGCCCATCTCTACATGACACCAGATCAATTCGAGACCGAGTTCAACGCGGTCAACGAAATGTATCTGAACTACTTTAAACTTTTCGGGATCGAGAAGTACCTTATGCGTTTCTCGACTCATGACCCAGCAAAGTTAGGCCAGAAATTTGTAAATGAACCCGAGCTTTGGAAGCAAACCGAGGAAATGACGCGAAACGTCTTGAAAGCATCAGGCATTAACTATGTCGAGGTTCCTAACGAAGCCGCATTCTATGGACCGAAGATTGATGTCCAGGTTTGGAGCGTGATTGGCCGCGAATTCACCATCGCCACAAATCAGGTCGATTTCGCTCAACCGCGTAGATTCGATCTGGCCTACAAGGACCGTGACAACACCACGAAAATACCGCTTTGTATTCATCGGGCACCGTTAGGCACACATGAACGCTTTATTGGTTTCCTGATCGAACATTACGCCGGCAATTTCCCGCTCTGGCTCGCGCCAGAACAGGTCCGAATCTTGCCCATTGGTGACGAGGCAATATTACTGGACTACGCCCGCGCAATTCTGAAAGAGCTCCGTGCCAATCAAGTGCGAGCCGAGATCGATGAGAGCAGCGACAAGATCAACGGCAAAATACAGCGTGCTGAAGAAATGAAAGTTCACACCATGTTGGTGATCGGCAATCGCGATATGGCAGCGAACGCCGTAAGCGTACGGGTCCATGGTAAAGGCAACCTCGGCGCCAAGCCGCGCGATGAAGTTATCGCGCAAATATTATTGTCAATCAAAGAACGCCAGCCTTAGAAGCTTGTAACGCAGACTGCTAGTCTGCTGTATCGCGGATTGCTAATCCGCAGGGCCGGCGATTGGCCCGCATGCAGCCGACTGCAGTCGGTGATACGGCCAGCTGACAACCTGCGCTACATAATTCGCTCTCTAACGATGCAATCGATTCAATCACTAGCAAAAAACAGTTCGATCAAAATAAAGATTCTAACTGATCGGACACAGAAGATTCTGCACAGATTGCAGGGACGATTGGGTGGGCAGGTGATCGTCTATTGGATTTCGAACCGCGGCTCGATTTGTCAAAACGATATCATGGCGATGGCTCAACTGCTTGAGGATGTGCCACGCCAGCCCAAAGTCAGCTTGTTCTTGAAATCGGAGGGTGGCGATCCGGAAGCGGCGCTTCGCTTTGTTCACCTTTTGCGTGAACGTTTCGGGCACGTCGCGCTTTTGGCGCCCTTTGTCTGCGCATCCGCTGCTACCATGGTCGCTCTCGGCGCCAATGAAATTCATATGGGACCAACCTCCTTCCTCACGGCGGTGGATTCCTCTTTAAAACATGATCTTTCACCGATCGATAACAGCAATCTCCTCGTGTCCGTGAGTCACGATGAAGTGGTGCGCATACTACGTCTCTGGAAGGAACAAAAGGGCGGCGATAACCCTTATCCCGAGGTTTACAAATATCTTCATCCTCTGGTGTTAGGCGCTCTTGATCGCTCGAGCTCACTCTCCATCCGCATTTGCCGCGAACTTTTGAGTTATCACATCAAGAATCCGGCAAAAGCCACTCGTATCAGCCGGGCACTGAATAATGATTATCCCTCCCACACTTACCCCATCACAGCACGCGAGGCGCGCCGTCTTGGATTGTCTGTCCGCGATCTTGATCCAATCGTGGAAGGAATGCTGCGTGAACTAAACGATTGTTATGCCGAGATGGCTCACCCGATCAACACGGATCGGGATCCACTCAATTACCATAACGACGAGATCTGCAATATCCTCGAAGTGGTGGGTCGCCAGATATTTTATCAGATCAAGAAAGATTGGTATTACCGCAAGGAAGAACGACGTTGGGTTCCAATGAACGATAAATCCCAGTGGTATTTATCAGTTCGTCGGGGCAAGCGCTGGAGGCCGGAACCGTTGTTTATTCGCTAAGGCTGACACCCACCGTTGTCATCCTCAGGCTCGTGATCGACGACAAACGAGGCAGAGCATCCTTAGGTTCTTTCAAGATGAAGAAAACCGCAATGCACCGCCAAACTGGATGTTCTTCATTAATCTTTTTCCATCCCTACTTCAGCGTTGAAATGCTGGACTATTATCAAACAAATCACAGCAATCGACTGGCACTCTCGCGCCTCTCAACTGTTACCTCTCACTCTGAACTCAACAGTTGACCCCGCTTCCAATTCCACACTATCCTCCGCTCGCGTCGGGGAACCTCATACGAATATGCAAAAGGAACTTACTGGCCGGGGCCTATTCATTGGTACCATCATTACATTGGTTTTCACTGCGGCCAATGTCTACTTCGGCCTCAAAGCTGGCTTAACCTTTTCCACCTCAATCCCAGCAGCCGTCATCTCGATGGCAATCCTGCGCGCCTTCAAGGACGCTACCATCCAGGAAAATAACATAGTCCAAACGGTCGCGTCCGCAGCCGGCACCCTCTCTTCGATAATTTTCGTTTTGCCGGGCCTCATCATGATTGGCTGGTGGACTGATTTTCCCTTCTGGATTTCTTTCTTGATTTGCGCCCTCGGCGGAATTCTCGGGGTCATGTATTCAATTCCGTTACGCCGCGCCTTGGTAACAACGTCCGACCTACCTTATCCAGAAGGTGTCGCTTGCGCCGAGGTATTAAGAGTCGGAAGCAAGAGCGATGGCGCGCATGACGCCGATATTGAACACGGCCGCGCTGGCCTCCTTGCCGTTACCTGGGGAGCAATCGTCGCCGCGATTTTTGCCGTAATTGTTGCCACACAAATCTTCGCTGCCGATGTCGCACAGACTTTCCGCATTGGAAAAAAGGGTGCGGTGAGCGGTTATGATTTTAATTTGTCGTTCGCGCTTCTGGCCATTGGACACATGGTTGGCCTGTCGGTTGGAATTGCGGCGCTCATCGGTGCAGGCATCGGCTGGGGCTGGGGCGTGCCACATTATTCTGCACTGCTCAACGATTTGACCACGCCTGCCGGAGAACTAGCAGTGAGCACCTGGAGAACAAAAGTGAGGTTCCTTGGAGCCGGTACGATTGGCGTCTCCGCGATCTGGACATTGCTCAAGCTGGTGAAACCAGTCGCGCGAGGATTGACCGGGGCTATGGCAGCCTCGCGAGCGCGCAAAGCCGGCCAAGGTGACACTCTCCCGATCACGGAACGGGACATACCGATCGGAATCGTGGCGCTTGTGACCTTGGTCTGCATGCTACCAATCGCATGGGTCCTTGGCTATTTCGCAAACCAAAGCGGGTTAGGTTCGCATCTGCCAACATTAATCATCGGCGGCGTAGCATACATTCTCTTGATGAGCTTTTTCGTTTCCGCTGTCTGCGGCTACATGGCTGGACTGATCGGTTCATCCAACAGCCCGCTTTCTGGTATTGGGATTCTGGTTGTGATCGGCGCTGCATTGCTGCTGGTCGTCGGCGTCAAACCATATGTTGGGCCCGATGCGAGCAAAGCTTTGATGGCGTTCGCTCTTTTCACAACCGCGGTCGTTTTCAATGTAGCGGCGATTGCGAACAACAATTTGCAAGACCTTAAGACCGGCCAACTGGTTGATGCCACGCCATGGAAGCAGCAAGTGGCGCTCATCATCGGTGTCATCGCCGGCGCAGTCGTGATTCCGCCTGTGCTTGATCTGGTAAATCACGCTTATGGATTTGTCGGCGCGCCTGGAGCCGACGCGTCGCGAGCCCTACCCGCGCCGCAGGCGGGTTTGATCTCGTCATTAGCGCAAGGCGTGATTGCAGGAGACATTGATTGGGGTTTGATCCGGATCGGCGCAATGATCGGCTTCGCGGTTATTTTGTTGGACGAAATTCTCAAGCGCACCACGAAATATATGCATGTCCCGCCATTGGCAGTCGGTCTGGGAATATATCTGCCAACGGCCAGCACTTTAATGATTGTGGTGGGTGCAATTGTCGGCTGGTTCTTCGAGAGAGCCGCTGATCGTAGCTCAAAACCGGAAGGAGCTAAACAGTTAGGGGTGTTGCTCGCATCCGGCCTCATCGTCGGCGAAAGCATTATTGGCGTGGTGATTTCCGCGATCGTTGTTTTCTCCGGAAAAGGCGCACCGTTATCTCTTGTTGGACCCGAATTTGAAAATATTGCGATTATTCTGGGTGGAGTTGCCTTTGCCACCATCGCATTTTTCCTCTATCGCTGGGTCTTACGCATGGCGAATGCGCGAACGGCATAAACTGGATTGCGTTTCCAACGAAAAAAGGTCCCATTGTCGCACAAAAAATGCATGTGGATTGTGCGCAAGCTTGTCTGAGTAAATTCACAAGCGTTCGTTCATTCCAACACCCATAAGAATGGTATGTCGTCAACCCAACTGAACCAACCGCCTGACGCGGGAGTCGACATCGTTGCGGAGAAGCCAGCGAATCCATTTCTCGCTTCTTTCAAGCCCTACGTCCCACCTTCCGTTCGACTGGCAGAGCTGACACTGATTCCGCTTCTCCTGGGCACTTTGCTTGGGATTGCGTTTGGCGCCTCGTCGCTTTATCTCGTTCTTAAAGTCGGTCTGACGGTTAGCGCTTCCATTCCGGTAGCCGTGCTTTCGATCACCATTTTCCGTGTGCTCCGTCTCCGGCGCAACGCGACGATTCTTGAAAACAACATAGTTCAGACGGCTGGATCAGCAGGCGAATCAATTGCGTTTGGGTTGGGTGTGACCATGCCTGCGATAATGATTCTCGGGTTCGATCTCGAAATCGCCCGCGTGATGTTGGTGGCAGTGACAGGCGGATTGTTAGGCATTCTCATGATGATCCCGCTCCGTCGCGCTCTGATTGTCGATCAACACGGTTTTCTTAAATACCCTGAAGGCACCGCATGTGCCGAGGTCTTGAAAGCGGCTGAAAAACCCTCCGAAATAGCTGGAAGCACCGGCAAAGAGGAAGAAATCACCGGAGGCGGCAAAACCATTTTCGCGGGCTTCGGAATCGGCTTGATCTACTACGTCATCGAAAGGACCCTGTTCTGTTGGAAAGAAATTCCCGAGAAGATCTTTGGGATGCCGTTTAAGGGCGGGTCCGTCGGACTGGAAGTCAATCCGGCTCTCCTTGGTGTCGGTTACATCATCGGACCCCGAATCGCATCAATCATGTGCGGCGGTGGAGTGCTCGCCTATCTCGTTCTGATTCCCTTGATAAAATTTTTTGGCGAGAGCGTCGCAGCAGTTGTTCCTCCAGGGACTATGCCGATCTCGGAAATGAAACCGGATGATATTCGCGAGGCGTATATTCTCTATATTGGCGCAGGGGCAGTCGCAGCGGGTGGCATTATTAGCATGTTACGATCACTGCCGCTCATCTGGCACGCTCTCAAGAGCGGGTTGGCGGATCTGCGCAACATGCATGGCCCCGTCGGGGCGAGGCCACGGACAGACCAGGACCTATCGATGAAATTCGTCATTGGGGGCGTAATTGCGCTCTTGCTGATTATTATGATTGCGCCCCAGCTACATTTGCAATGGAACTTGTTAGGCGCACTCCTCATTGTGGCGATCGGATTTGTCTTTACCACCGTCTCATCGCAAATTACCGGAGAGATCGGTTCCTCCTCGTGTCCAACTTCTGGCATGACGGTGGCGACGCTCCTCCTGACCTGCCTGGTTTTTCTTCTCGTAGGTTGGACAGGGCCGGCCTATTTTGTCACCGCCCTTTCCATAGGTGGAATCGTATGTATCGCTTCCTCTAATGGTGGAACCACGTCGCAAGACTTGAAGACCGGCTTCCTCGTCGGCTCGACACCGAGGGCACAGCAAATCGCAATTCTTTTCGGCACTCTTGCGTCCGCCTTAGTCTTGGGGCCGATTCTCCTGAAACTAAACGACGTCTCCACAGTTTATATTCCCACGGACAAGCTGGGAGGGACTGTAGCTGGTTTGCATGCTCCGGCTGATCAGTTAGGCAGATCCGAACCTCTGAAAGGGCCGCAAGCGGTCCAAGATCGGAAAATCTATCAGGTCTGGCAACGGCCCGATCCTGCAGGCGGTGCCGCACAAAAGTATCTCGTCAATGATGACGGTAGTGTCGCATATCTAGTTGATCCTGGGATAAACGGCACCCACAAAGAGCGGCCCGACGGAACAACTGTAGAAAAATTTAGCGCGCCGAAAGCGACGCTTATGTCCTATATCATTAAAGGCATTCTGGGTCGCCAACTGCCATGGGCGCTCGTTCTATTTGGCGTGATGATCGCAATTACTCTCGAGATGAGCGGTATTCCAGCGCTCGCATTTGCGGTTGGCCTTTACCTTCCTCTTTCCTCCTCTAGTCCGATCTTTGTCGGCGGTTTAGTTCGCTGGTTGGTGGATCGTTGGTTGAGGAGAGCAAAGTTCCGCGGTCGCCGATTAACAGAGGAAGAACTTGTCGCCGAAGGTGATCGCAGCCCAGGGGTTTTGCTCGCTTCCGGTTACATCGCGGGTGGAGCACTTGCCGGCATCGTTATTGCCATTACGTCTGGCTGGCCATCACTCATTCCGATCAGTCATCAGATCGAAGAATGGCAAACGGTGAATAATCCGTTCTACGGCGGTTCCTATACTGACCTGCTCTCACTGATTCCGTTCACGATCCTATGTGTTATTCTTTATTTGGTGGGACGCGATTTCCTTCTCAGTCCGAAATCAGAGCGAACCCCATAAAAGTTCGAAACTGGATTCGAGTTTCGAGCTTTGCTTACTCCGCAAGCTTCGGTTTTTCGCCTAACGGAACAATCTCGATCGACATGAGGTCGCTCCACTTTTCAAACCAAACCTGAAACAAAGCGGGGTCATTAGTCTCCATCAATTGGAAACAACGGTCTCCATCTCTCTCCAGCCAGCTGTTCACATATTTGAGACCTCCCGGCATCATTCTTCCGTTTGCGAAGAAACGATCATAGATCTTCGCCTTGCAACCTGGCCGAAAAGTTTCGACAACCATGTACAAGCTCATAGCTGATCGCGCTTACTTAGGGGTTGTTTGAAAACTGTCAATGGCGATTGAACTGGGGATGGCCCGGATGAAAAAATTATTTGTAACCTTTGAACCCGAGTGATCCGCTATCGGCGAAAAAAAGCAGCGAGAAAGATACTCAGTGTGTGTGCTAACCGTCCGGCGGACCACCAAAATGAGCCGCGTAACTTTCGTAGGCATTTATATCATCCAACATCGAGTCAACCGTTGCCGCTAACGGACCTACTCGAGCCATCCCGGAGAACACCGCCCGATCGCCAATCTCGCTGTCGACAACAAACGTGGGCCGTTGTGTAACCTGGAGAGCATGAAACTCAGCCGTCGTCGCCCGCACCCGTGCCTCAATCTCGGGCGAGCGCGCCCGCGCCAGCAACTTCGCAGGATCAATATGACCCGCTGTTGCGCCGATCTCTGTCGCCGTTTCCCATGTGTCTCCTTGTTTTCCATCACGCAAAACGGCCGTCGCTAAAGCCAGTCTCACTCGGTCATCCTTAACTCCTAATTCCCTGGCAGCTTCCGCAACCAGGTTTCGCACAAGGTATTCCGTTAGGCCGGGTTGGAGCCATTCCGTTTTCAACATGAACGGCGAACGCATGATCGTCCCGCTCCGCCGATAAAACCATCCTAGTTGTTCACGCGAAATCGGAAGCCCACCCTCATCCATCAACGCGATTTTCCAATCGAACTCGACCCGCTCACGGTAACACCTCTTCAGTTCCGCCCACGCTGGCTCGGAAAAAAAACACCATGACGATATGACATCCAGGTAATAAGTAACCTTCACCTTCATCTCACTGTTCACTGACCACTCATTATTCCCCCACTCATTCCTCTCCTTCGTAATAATCGGTGACTTTTCCTTTCACGATTTCGTATTCGGGTCCCTCTAACCGAACAGCCCACTTCCCACTGTCCGGATAATAACACGAATCACTGAGCGGGTTGTCGGCGATCACGTAGTAAACAAAATCTTCATCGTTGTTGTTACTGAGTTGGTGGGCTTCGCCGGGAGAAAAAATGAACGCATCCCCGGCGCCTACTTCGGTGGTCCCGCTTCTGTCGCGAATACTTCCTCGCCCTGAGACAACAAGGTAGAATTCCCATTCAGCCCCGTGTGAATGATATGGGCAATATGTCTTGCCTTTAGGAATACGAACCGCCGCCAAATCGAACGGATGCCGCTTCATCAGATCAAGCGATTCAGGATCGCGTCCCAACGCGATCGACACATCCTTCACGTATTTGTGGTACTTTCCTTTGGGCGACTTCCGTTCCTGCTCCTGAATGCCGTTCAAATTGATCTTACGCATTCAGAATTCGTAGTGTGATTACCGCCCTAGAACGAGAAAAATCCATGTAGAGCGCCAACCGAGCGACCCTATCCGCAGCTTGACGGGTATGTCTTTGTCCGTCGCTTTCGTCCGCCCCTCGCCGCGCACGAGGAGAGGCGATCCCATCCTCTAATCCATTCAGCTCGACGCGGCAATCAAACCGCTGTCACGCCACGCTAGCCACCGCGCTCCACAAAAAGCACAAATAGCAGTGCGCAGACTCCTACGCTTCTACCCGATGCGGATCAACAAACGGTACAGTTGCAGCTCGCTTTGCTTCCCAACGGGCTTTCATCAACGCTGAAAGCTTGGCGCGACCAGCAGGTGTTAATTCGCGTTTCTTTTTTGCCGGCAAAACAATCGACTCAGGCCTTTTCGCAGCACCATTAACTGGTTTCGAACGAGATTCCGCCCTTAGCGCTATCTGGACTTGGCGCTGCAGCTTTTCTAGTTTCCGAGCGTTCTTTGCCATTCGAGCTTCCAGACGCACCAATTTTTTCTTAAGGCTTTTTAGTTTGATCATACAAATATGTTCCTTGTCTTGCTTCTCCTTGTTTTGCTTGTGGGGGTGTTGAGCCTATTGGGCTACCAATCAGATGTCACGCCTAATTGTTTCGCGTGTAAGTAGCTCGACGGAGAAAATCACATTATTTTTCCGTTATCAACGGCAGAAGTGATCCCTCGCTCCGCCCTCTCCCCCAGCCCAACCCCGATTGGTTACGGCTGACGCGAGGATTGGACCGCCGGATCCACCTTTTCCAGCGCTGGTCCAGGCTGTGTCGATCCTGTCTTTTTCAATTGTTCCTGAGTGTGCACTCGCTTCACGGTAGGATCAGGTTTCTCAACCACAGATTCCTTCTTATTTGCGCAACCCGAAAACGCCAAACTTCCCGCTGCAATGAATGCCAAATACTTCGTCTTCTTCATATTCGATAGGCCGATTCCCCTTCGGCAACGGTTTTTATACTTTCACTGTCTCCCACGCCATGAAGGCATCGAGATCGGAGCCGACCGATTTCATTGCCAGACGAACAACCAAAGCGTCGTCGAGTTGGCCTAGGATCGGTACCGTATCGGGAATGACATCATTGGGTGAAACAAAATAGATAAGGGCGCCAATAATAATGAGAAGATGTCGCGATGAGATATCTTGGTACTCTCCTTCGTGATATGCGCGGAGTATCCGAATCATGGCCATCAGATAAGGCCATGTCTCTGCAAACGGTCCTCGGGGCACGTAGTTCACTTTCTCCATTGCGGCCATCAGCAAGGCTCGCAACCGTTCGGGATCGTTCACACATGACTCGGCCTTTGCGTTCGCGCTTAGATAGGAGACACTACCGGTGACTTCGTTGCTAATTCCATCTCTCGGCGCTCGCACCCGGTCTTTGCCCGGCGATTTCTTTACCGATTGTTTTGTATCGCTGGCCGGTTTTGTTCTTTTCATTAAACGCTGGAGATAGTGGAAATTGAGAGATTATCGAACTGGATCGCCAAGCACAATGGGAAAGACCATGACGCTTAGCACTGGAATCCAAGATAAGGAGCGCGCCGGCACAGGGGAGGCGACGACGGCGCTTTGACGCCTAATCCTCAAGTGACGTTTCCAAGGACGATCGCGAAGGGATCGGGACACTGGGTAAAGTCATTGAAGTTTCCAGGTTCTTCACGGGTTTGCCAGCAGTGGCACCAACTCCCAAAGCGCTGTCGCGCTTCGCTCGCCACCACACTCCATAAAGGAATAGCGAATTGCTTCGGCAGACCGAAGCCGCTAGTGATCGTAGCGCTTTTCGCCTGCCTTGATTTCTATGTCCAGATTGTTGTTCGGAGGTGGCAAGGGACAGGTAGCAAATGGTGTGAACGCACAGGGAGGATTTTCCGCTTTGTTGAAATCGAGAGTTGTCTCACCATTGACTGCCTTGTCGGCATGGAGAAACCGTCCCGCCTTATACGTCTCGGTATCGTTGGAACGATCGTGAAAAATGATAAACAGGGTTCCGTCTTCGTCCTCGACTGGCTGAAGCGAGCAATCTTTTCCCTTCAGGCTGAATTTTAAGGTTCCAGGACTTTTCATTTTGAAAAAGCCACCCATGACATTGGGAATCATCACTTCCTTCAATTCGGGTAATGCCTGAAACTGCGCCGTAACTTTGTAGCTTTCGTCAATCGGGAACCAGTTAGACCCTTTATAGTTCAATCTCGCCTTGCTGTTGCTGTCTTTTAGACGGATGCCAAATCGATCTTCGCGTTTGATAAGGTAGAACGTTTGCGTTCCGGTTTTGATCTTGGTCGGCTTTCCCTCTTCGTCGGAAACCAGTTCGATCTTTGTAACGATCTTGTCGTCGTTTTGAGCTTCGACTCCGTCGTCGACTTTCAAAGTCGCGACGTTGTTTTTGAAAGTAATTTCGCCAAACTTTTTTCCTTTGAAACTATTGGTTAGCCGAATATCGAAATCGGAACCAACGCCAACGGTATTGACGCCCTCTTTCAACCAATAGAGTCCGGCCAGGGTTAACCAGCCATCTTCCTTCTTCAGGTCGCGCTCTTCGTCACTCCGCCATTTTTCGATCGACTTGACGTAATCGGTCTGCGCCTGCGCAGAAACCAGAGATCCGAAAACAACTGCAAGGATGATGCTGAGATTTCTTTTCATTCGATGACGTTTCTAGCCATAGGTGGCACTAATTGCATCAAACATCAACTTCAGACAAAACAGACCGTTCCGCCTTTCCGCGCGGTTCACGCCGGACAGAACTGATTTCGAACAATTTGCCTTGATGCTTAACGTGCGTCCCTCGCATTGTTGCCACCAATTAAGGATTTCACTTTGAAATACATACTCATCTTCACCATGACCTTGGCGATGCCAATTCTCGCCCGCACGACGGAGGCTGCCTCATCGGCGGACGACAAAAAGGCAATTACCAAACTTGAACAGGAGTGGCCGGAAGCTTTTGTCAAAAAGGATACAGCTAAAATGCTGAGCATGGGCACACCAGAGTGTTGGTTTACCACGCCGAATGGCCAAATCATTTCGCTGAAGGACTTCGTAGTCAACGTGAAGTCAGGAGCCTACACCGTCCAATCGATGCACCTGGACGATCTCAAAGTTCGTATCTACGGCGATACAGCGGTCGTTTTTGGCCTTGAGACCGAGAAGAGCAAATACAATGGCAAAGACTCCAGCGGGCAGTACCGCTTCGTCGATACTTGGATGAAGCGAAACGGTCAGTGGCTCTGCGTTGCCTCAGCAAATACTGCAGTGAGGAAGTAAGAATATCTCGTCGCGGGTTTATCAGATGGTACAGTCGTCCTCGACGATCGGTGGAGCAAGTCCAACCAACTCTACTTCGTCTCGGATCGCATCGAGAACCACAGAGGGATACTACCCACGATGGCTCCCCCTGTGGCACAAGCCAGACCTACGACCAACCCAATTACGATCTCGATAGGCCATAGATTATGTGATGTCGGATCGCGGGTTGTTTCGATGGCAACCCGGACTAAGATCGCGGCTGGGATGGCAGCGCTAGCAAAGAGGATTACCCAGAGCAATTTGGCTTTCCCCACGGCACGAGCGGTTAAGGCCGCAACGGGCACAACCCATAAACCGGGACCGTAGAGCGTGCCCGGAAGCGACACTCTGTTGTAGGGGATTTGCCAAAAAGGAATCCCGATCGCTACAAATCCTACTGCGAAAGCGCCGGCCAACCAGTACTTAGCATGTTTGCTCATCAGTTTCGGTCGTCAACTACCTATTAGCTGCGGTTAGGCCGTAGTGCGTTCATCTGACAATTCCTTGAACCGAGCAAAGCCCGTACCCATGGGCCGCACACTATTGTGATACAGGCTTGCGAACCCCAACACGGAGGCACAATGAGAACTTTGGACGAATGAGCTACGACTAAGCAACGGCCATCCCCGAATCGCCGCCCAGCCAAGAGCGATTTTCTCGCGGTTCTTCCCTGCTCCTTTCGTATGCATTCGTGTCCATTCGTGGTTTTAGGCATCCCATCGCAACTGGAAACGAGGCCGCGCGCGGCATCAGCCTGTCGATCAATCGATGGTGAAGCGATCGGAATAATCCTCGCTCACACGTTCATCTAAACCATTGGCAAACAAACTGGGCAGAACCGCAAGCGCATGTCGAATACTTAAGCGGAAAGCTTCGACGTTGTTGAGTCCAGCGGTCGCTGGCAGCGAATCGAAGTGCGGCAGAGTAAAGGCAGGGTCCCCCTCACGCATCCGATTGTTCATCGAGTTCGCGGAGGATTCTGATTCGTATGGCTTCGGTGGCATAACGCTCTGCTATGTCGGTGAATTCTTTGCTCGACGTATCGATCTTACCTTTCTTGATCAAATATTTCACATCTTGAAGGTCGATGCCATTCATTAGGCGCGCCGGACTGCGCAATGCGTGTAACTTCATTGCAATCAGATGCAGCGGGCTGGGTATAGGAATACTAAAGCCATTTCCGATATCGGACCGACGACTATCCGCCCCAATAGCTGCGAAAGTTCGCTCGTCAGCTAACATCAGATCGACTGGCAACGCCGCTGACGGATTCGCGGTAAAACGCATCCGAACGAAATTGGGTGTACGGTGAAATAACCCGTAGCCATGCCGTTCGAAATACGACACCCACCGATCGCAGTCCGTTTCGCGGACTAGAAGATCTACATCAAAGGTTGTCCGAAAATAAAAATGAAGGTTGATAGCGTTGCCGCCGACCAGTATTGCTTCCAACCCTTCGGCGTCTGCACTCGCCGCTAGGGCGATACTGTCTGGGCTTGCCATAAGCAAGATCATTCCGCACCTGCAGACACTCGGCAATAGAGAAGCAATATCTCAGATATCGGACGCGTCACGCCCCCATCTGCTTCATCGCTTCCTGCATTTCCTCGGGACTGGCATCGCGAATATGTGTACCGAGCGACCATTGATGGCCAAATGGATCCTCCAGCTTGCCATAACGATCGCCCCAAAACATATCGGCTACAGGCATCGTCGCTTTAGCGCCCGCTCGGACAGCTTGGTCGAAAACACGATCTACGTCCTCGACATAAAGATGGATAGTTACTGGTGAACCTTTGAGGGATTCTGGTCCGAACGTGCCCCAATTGGGGTTTTCCTCGTTCAGCATGATAACGGAGTCTCCAATTCGAAAACTGGCGTGCATTATTTTCCCGTCCGGTCCGGGCATTCGGCTCAGTTCGACGGCTCCGAACGCTTTTTTGTAAAAATCAATGGCTTCAGCAGCTCGGGCGCAGATCAGATGCGGTGTTACAGTATGCATTCCGTCTGGAATTGGTTTCACTGCTGGATTCTTTTCTTGGGCGGCTGCACTCATTATTTCATCCTCCTTGGTTGTTCTTGTTTGAGCAATATGGCGCAAGCTAAGCGGGAAGTCAGGCGAATCGAACGACAATTTGGTTTCCGAAACGTTGAGATAACCATCGACACTGATTGAACCGCGGATTACACCGGGACAGCGTCGCCATTTCGCTTGCGTTTTGGAGTGCGGCAGCCCTCTGCCGCTCTTGAGCTACGGCGTTGACCATCCTACCGGACCGAAATTATTCCTTGAACGCGCGACTTTGGATCAGCGAGGCGTATTGGCGGTGACGCTTCCCCTGAAAAGCGGTGAAGCACCACCGCACTCCAAAACGCAAGCGATTCCAGTGTTGTTTCCTTGGAATTCAAGGATGTTCCTGCAAAGTCTGATTGATAGGCGTGGGCGATCCTTTGGAAAAGAGCTGCGGCTTTCGCTTCCTCATCTCGTCCGCAATCCGTCGAGCGTCGCCACGCTGAGCCTCGAGCTGCTTTATCACGTTATCGAAGCTTTCTGCGTCCCTGTTCTGACTGAGCTTGAAAACGTTTTCAAGCTCTCCACTTCCATCTCAAACGCGATGATCGCTTTTTTCAACGAATCAACATAAGTCTTCGGCAAATAATGAAACGAAGCAGGCGAGTTCGAGTTGTTCTCAAAGAGTGTTGTTAATTGGTCGAGGATTTCCAGCAGTTCCGACTTACCTAAGAATTGGACTTTGCCACGCGCGTGGACGCTCATGTAGTTCCATGTTGAAGCGGTCTGCGGATCTCAATACCAGCTCGCGCTCACGTCCGCGGGCGATCAGGATGGGAACCTGCGTCGCGACCGACACACCGTTAGCGGAGCCGATCAACATCGCACGGATGCTGACGAACAAAAATCCAGCACCACCTGTGGGTCGCGCTCCTTAAAATAAGGTAAATGGTACATAAGAATAAAGACCGACCGCGGATAGAAGGCAGGAAACTCGAAATCCGAAGTTCGAATCTCGAAACAAATTCGAAAAACTAAATTCCGATTGCTTCGGATTTCAAACTTCGAGTTTCGAATTTCCTACGGCTTTGCTTTTTCTGACATTTTCTTATGAAACCGATTTCGACCCGATCCTCCTTCAAATGCTTCGAAGTCTTTCTCGTTCTTTCGGTAGTACTTCTGATGATGCTCTTCCGCCGGATAGAATTTCATCGCGGGCAATATCTCGGTCACAATCGGTTTTTTGAACTTTCCGGATCTGGTTAGTTTCTCTTTGGACACTTCCGCGATTCGCTTCTCCTCTTCGTTGCCATAAAAAATCGCGGCCTGATAACTTGGCCCGATATCGGTGAACTGCCCGTCGGCCTGAGTCGGATCGATTTCGTTCCAATAGATGTCGAGCAACTGTTCGAAGGAAATCTTGGTGGGATCATAAGTGATTTCGATTGCTTCCCGGTATTTTGTCTTTTCAGTGGACACCAATTCGTAGGTGGGATTTGGTTCGGTCCCACCGCTATATCCTACAACGGTATTAAGGACCCCCGGCGCCTTATCAAAGGCCGGTTGAATACACCAAAAACAGCCTCCCGCTAGAATGGCAGTGCGATTCGTTGCCTCTTTTTGGTCTGCAAAACACGGGAGCGTTCCAAAGCGGAGCACAAGAAGTGCAATTGCGAATAGTGTGCAGCGTTTTTTCATTGTCGACCTTAACCGCAGATTGCGCGGATCGCACGGATAGAAGTGAAGAAAACTCGAAATCCGAAACAAATTCGAACAACCAAATCTTTGAAATCTCCAAACCCCTAACGCTACCGTCTTGAGAGAAATCGCGCCGTTTTGGTCATTCGAACTTTTCGGATTTCGAGTTCTCCCCCATCCGTGTCATCCCCGTAATGTGCGGGCCAGACTCCGTTACTGCGGCGTCGCTGTGGGTGCAGGGGTTGGCGTTGGATTCGGCAACACCGTGGCCTGCCAGTTCACTACTTGCCATTTGCCCTTTCGTTTTAGAAAGGTGCCGCTGTTTAGATAATTCTTGATCTCCTTTTTCCCGGCCTTCTCGGTAGTCCCGACCAGTCGGAATGCAACGATAGCCGTATCGCCATATTGTTGGATGCGAATGTCTTCGGCGGTATAAACAGTAGTTTCATCGCCCTCTTTGGAAGGTCCTTCCTTACGGACATCGTTGAGAATGTCAGCCTTGCCCAGACGGCGGCCTACAGACCCAGTATAAATCAGATCATCAGCCCAAAAACGTTCGTGGACCGCAGCGTCGTTTTTGCTCGCGCCAGCCAGAAACTCTTTCAAAAGCTTTGTTAACTCTGCGGCGTCAGGGGCCGTATCCGCACCAAACCCTAACGTGGCGGAGCTCAACATTATGAGAAGGAAAAGTATTCGTTTCATCAGACTGGTTCTATCGCCTCAGACTCTGCGTTGTCGACTTTCTTTGTTCTGAGTTCTCATTCCAACCCGGGATGTGTGACCAGAGAATTCGGATGGCGGCCCGGCACCTGCTTAAGCAGCACATTGGCAATTTTTTATGGGAGCAACCTTAAAGATTCTGGCGGTGGACGACGAGCCCTCGATTGCGACTTCCATGCACTACATTTTCTCCCGTCCACGCTATGAGTTGACAAGCGCCTGCGATGGGAATGACGCGCTCTCTCATTTCACATCTGACTCGCCGACTTATGATGTGATCATCACCGACAACAACATGCCGTATTTGACCGGTGTAGATTTCGTTCGAAAACTGAGGGAACGCGGTTTTCAAGGTAAGATCATGGTGTTATCGGCTTATCTCACACCAGAGCTTCGGGCGACCTACACGGAAATGAACGTAGATGTCATTCTGGACAAGCCTTTCAACATTCGCGATCTCCGCGAAAAGCTCGACCTTCTCGTCGCCTGATTTCGTTTCAGTTGTTGGGATTGCCCGCGAATCACGCGAATTGGCGCGAATCTTATCAAAACCAGTCGGGAAATAACTCTCTCCCCTTCGCGTGATTCGCGGGCAGAATGTTTTCGACGTGCTTTTTAACGGACCAGATGAATGATAAGAGGCATTGCTTTCGCCATGGCTCACTCACAACTCACACTGCCGCCCACTCATTCCCATGAACGTTGGAGGTTCATTCGCGATGTAGTGGTTTTTCAGCTCAAGATGTTTCTAGATAACGTCCGCGATTTTGCCCTGATGCCGATTTCGCTCGGTGCGGCACTCATCGATCTGGTTTCGAAAGGTGAACGTGAAGGGACGCTCTTCTACAAAGTCCTTAAATGGGGATCCCATAGCGAGCAGGTCATAAATGTTTACAGCGCCATCGAACACGAGAAAGGCGAGTTCAAAGTGAATGAAAACTTCACGGTGGACGGCGTTATTTCGCGCCCTTGAAGGGGTTTTGGTCCGTGAATACGAAAAAGGCGGTACTGCGGCCAGCATCAAGGCTGCGATGGATCGGGCGATTGACCAGCTTCACTCAGAAACACGAGGGACACGTAACCGAGCCCAAAGCCTCGTTGCCCGGACAAGTGAAAAGCTCCGCCACACCCTCGATCGAGATAGGAAAGACCAGCCGCCGGGTCCTCCTTCTAGTTAGGCCGAAATTAATCCAGGTCGTAAACTTCAATCAGGGCAACACCGGTTCCGTTATCTTGGCCTCGAACAATCGCAGTGTAGGGACCCGGCGCTAAATTCAACACTACAGCCGACTCCAACAAGTTCGACGGCGGCAGTCCTGTCGCGATGATTTCCTCTGGTTGACTGTCCTGCCAATTATCATTCAACGCCATAAGCTGACCATTGCCAGTATAAAGCGCCATCGTTGGATTTGCGAGGGTATTCGAAACCCCGAATTGACTCAGGCTCGGGCCAATGGCGCGAAACAGAACCCTCGGAGCATTCCCAGCGACAATGGTGCCTCCGATCATGACGTTGTCGCCGGTTTCAACAAACCCGCGCGTCGAAACGTTGCCCAACTTGGCATCCGCCGTCTGATCCAAATCATAAACCTCGAATAGCGCGATACCGGTCGAGTTATTCTCACCCCTAACAATAACGGAATAAGCTCCAGGATTGATTACTCCCCATAAGGCAGATTCCAATTCGTTCGTTGGAGAAAGCCCGCTCCCAATAATATCCTGGCTGGTTAAAGCACTCCTCCAATCATCGTTGAGGGCGAGGAGTTCGCCCCTCGATCCATGCACTTCAATGACTGGGTTAGCTAACGCATCGGCAAGCGGAAGAGACGGACCTATTCCCCGGACGATAACAGTCTTAGGAACACTGCCAGTGATGATGAATCCTCCAATCATCGCGTTGTCGCCCTCTCGAACTCGCAGGCGGGTCGAGATATTGCCGAGAAGTGAAGGTTCCGTTCCCTGATACTCGAACGCACCGATGTCAGGCACACCGGTGCGATCGTAGTAGCGCTGGTCGCGGGCGAAAGAATTGTCAGGAGTGCCCGCGTCAATTGCCGGGCTGCCAGGCAATAGCGGCAAGGTTTGGGTGGTGCCGCCTTGGTAACTCAGTGAGCCCAGCACCGGATCCAATCTGGTCTGATTAGTGGTTCCACCTTGCAAATCGTCACTTGTGAACCCGACGCAGCCATCGGAGCGACCTAACAAATTATGTCCCTGGCTGGTCACTGCACCCGCCACGTCAGGCCCGGCCGGGTTCTCGCCAACGACGGAGTTTTCAGCCAAGATTGCATCCCTCGTCGTTGCAATGGAATTCGTCGCGCAATACAATCCACCACCCAAACTTGCCCCATTCTCGCCTGAGACGGTCGCGTTGTTTGCCACAGTGCTGTGGATTACGGTCAGTGAACCGAAATTTGCGATGCCGCCGCCTCTCCCATCCACCGTCATAAACGAGACATTCCCGCTCGTCGCCGTGTTACCGGTTATCGTACAATTAGTGAGGGTAACCATGGCAGCCGCTATGTTGTAGATGGCCCCGCCCGTTCCTTTTCCACCCCAACCTGGTGGGCGGGTTGCGATGCAGCCTGCTGGAGTAACTCCGCCATCTCCCCCCGTGGTCGAATTACCAGTCAGCGTGCAAGAGACAAGTGAAAGCGTTCCTTCGTTCCCAATCGCGCCCCCGTAAGCGTCCCCACCCGATCCGTTACCGCCATAACAAGAACTCACACCTCGAACTCCGAATACACTATTGTCTTTAAACGTGCAACGAGTGCAGGTCAGCGTTCCCCGATTCCAAATTGCGCCGCCGATCACGTAAGCTTTGCCGTTAACGAAGGAAAGATCCGAGATGGCTACAGTTCCCGTTGGGATGTAAAACGCTCGGTCAATCTGACTTCCGTTGATAGTTATTTTTGCCCCGGAAGCGTTGGCAATAGTTAGGTCATTTTGAATCACGATCTGACCATTGGTCAACGTGACGGTGAAGATCCCACTCAATGGATCATAACCAGGATCGGTTGTGGGAATGTTGAATTCTATCTTATCGCCTGCCGCTGCTCGAGCAACGGTGTCTCGAAGGGAACCGCTTCCCCAATCCTGTGTATTAGTAACTATAAGCACGGCGCAAGGAGCACACGGAACTGCTGCGACCAAGGCAAGAAAAAAGACAACGAGAAATCGGTGGATGACTGGAAAGCGGGGCCAGCGGCGAATCAGACAAGAACCCAAGTATCGAGGCGCTGCTCGACGGGGAATTCTCATGGCGCCTAACTTACCTCCAGCAGAGTCCCAACAACAAGTACATAACCGAGTTTCTTTGTTAGAGCGAATGCGGGTTTACGGTTAATGTGGCACTCTTCTCCAATGCTAACCGAACGTGCCCTAGAGCTTCTCCATGAGTGGATTCAATCCGATAGCCTCCGCCGGCATTGTTACGCCGTGGCTGATTCGATGCGGCATTTTGCAAAATTGCGCGGGGCAGATGGGGATCTCTGGGAAGCCGTGGGATTGCTGCACGATCTGGATTATGAGCGCCATCCAAACTTGGAGCGCAGCCATACGGAAGGACATCCCTTCGTTGGAGTAGCCACGCTCAAAGAACAAGGATGGAGTGAAGAAATCTGTCGCGCGATCCTTTCCCACGCGGACTACGCCGGGATCACGCGTGAGACAACGTTGGAAAAAACGCTTTATGCCGTAGACGAATTGAGTGGTTTCGTCATGGCGGTAGCACGGGTCCGACCGTCCAAAAGCATCCATGAGGTGGATGTTGCTTCGGTGAAGAAGAAGATGAAGGACAAGGCATTCGCGCGGGCGGTAAATCGGGCAGATATCGTTCGTGGCGCAGAAGAGTTAGGAATTCCGTTGGAAGACCTCATCACAGGAGTTATCGAAGCACTCAAGGCAGACGCGCACAGATTGCAATTGGCGGGCAGTCCGGCGTAGCGTTTTCGCTATCCCTCTAGTCCGACGGCGAAGTTTCTTGTCAGAATATTTCCGAAAGCGGGGAGCACCACGGCACTCCAAAAACGCAAACGAACGTTGATTGTAGTGAAAAGACTCCCTACCGTCGATGCTCCGCCTGATAATCATTCACGACAAGGCAGGCGTGAATAACTCCGGGAACCCAACCAAGCAAAGTTAAAAGAAGGCTCAGAAAAAAACTGAGTATCCGTCCCGTCATTAAGACGGCGATTGGTGGAAGGACTACACAAAAGAAATAGCGGAGGGCTTTCATAGGGCGGTTAGTAAATATAGGTCACTTAAGTCCCACATGTCATATAGGATTACGCGCAGCGGTTGCGAAGCAGATGGGAACTAATTTCCCTTCGCCGGGTTTCGGTTCGGATAAGCCGGAATCGGCGGAAGCTCATATCGCTTCGTCTTCAACTCGGTCTGAATCTCTTCGATCGCACGATCGAGTTGCTGGTCTTCGCCTTTGAATTCCTTCGCCGGATCGTTATCCACTACAATGTCTGGATCTACACCGTGGCCTTCGACAACCCATTCCTTGCCGTCCTTCGAATAAGGCGCGAACTCAGGCCGGAAAAGTTGACCGCCATCCGTAAAAGGAAGCGGATTCCGAATACCAACGACGCCACCCCAAGTACGTTTGCCGATCAGTTTGCCCAGTCCCATCATTTTGAAGCGATAAGGGAAAATGTCGCCATCCGAGGCCGAAAACTCATTGCACAAGGCGACCATAGGTCCAAGGAAAGTCTGGGGAGGATCCGTCTGTGGCGTGCCATTCCGTGCCATGCCCACCATAACAAGCGCTCGCCGAAGTCGTTCGATGACGAGTGGCGAAACGAACCCACCGCCGTTGCCTCTCACGTCAACGATGAGTGCTTTCTTTTTGATCTGAGGAAAATATTGCCGGGTAAATTCATTCAGGCCCTCCTGACCCATATCTGGGATGTGAATATAGCCAACGTCGCCGTTCGTCTTCTTGGTGACTTCATCCAGATTCTTTTCAATCCACGCCTTATAATAGAGCGGCGACTCATCCGCGATTGGAACAACAGTGATGTCACGCGCTCCATCGTCTGAGGCCTTGGAATTAACCCGAAGAATTACCTGCTTCTCGGCTGTGCCAATCAGGGCATCGTAAAGGTTAGGCAATGTCGAAACCGGAATCCCGTTGATAGCGAGAAGGTAATCGCCCGCTTTCACATTCACTCCGATCGCAGTCAACGGCGAACGAGCGTTTTTGGTCCAATTGTCACCACGCAAAATCTTTTCAATCCGATAGGCCTTGGTCGCTGGATCTCGGGTGAATTCGGCGCCGAGAAGGCCTAGTTTGATGCGCGGAGTTTCGGGGCGCTCGCCTCCACCTACGTAAGCGTGGCCGTTGTTTAATTCTCCGATCAACTCCCCAATGAGATAGGTAAGATCGTTACGATGATTTACAAACGGCACCAGTGCAGCGTACTTGTCGCGCATTGCTTTCCAATCCATTCCATTCATGTTCGGCGCGTAGAAGAAATCCCGCATCTGCCGCCACGCTTCATTGTAAATTTGAGTCCACTCCGCGTGGCGATCTAGGCGCATCTCGAGTCCATCCAGCTTGAGTTCGTGGTCTTTCGTCTCAAGCTTGTCTTTCGGTAGATCGATGATCGCGTAATCCTTCTTGATCTTGACCAGCATCTTCTTCCCGTCATTTGAGATCTCATATCTGCTGATATCGCCCAAGACGGTTTCCTTTCGATCTTCTAAGCTGTAAACACATAGGTGCCATTTGCGATCGCTGTCGTCCCCATCATCGTCTCCGTCGTCATCAGCAACGGTCCGGCGGCGATAAAAAATCCGATCATCCACCATGCGGAGACTGCTGTAATTACCTGCCGAGATTTCCAAGGGCGCGAGACGATCCTGTATCCCGTCCAAGTCAACCTTCACTACGACCGATTTCTTGCCCTCCTTCTCTTTGTCCTTAGCCTCGCCGCCTTTTTTGTCGTCTGATTTCTTATCGGCGTCCTTCTTGTCTGCCTCTTTCTTCTCTCCGTCCTTATCCTTGTCCTTATCTTTCTTCTTGCCGACCTCATCACTGCGCGGCCCAAGTGGTGGTTCAGTGTCCTTGGCCAACGTAACGAGATAAATCCGATCGAGATCTCGATAGACGTTAGAGAAATCTGTTTGCCCGAAGGTCGGTTTGAAATCGCGACTCGACGTAAGCATCAGATATTTTCCGTCATCACTAAACGTCGGGCTGTCGGCTGAGTACCAGTTATCCGTCAGGGCCGTAGTTTTTTTATCCACGGTCGAGAAAAGATAAACTCGGTTTAAACCATTTTCCTCGGGGCGCGACCATGCAATCCACTGACTGTCGGGCGACCAATCATAGCCTGCGATCTCGCCTTCCTTGTCCTGATCGACTTGCGTAACTGCCTTGCTGGCGACGTCGACATAACGCAGCCTCTGCAGGCGATCGCTCCAGAGCAGCTTCTTACTGTCTGGTGACCAAATGACCTGATAATAATACGTGTCAGCATCCTTGGTTATTTGTTGCGGCAGGCCTTTGCCGTCTTGCGAGCGGACGTAGAGTTCATTTTCGCCTGTGGCATCGGAGTTATAAGCGATCCATTTTCCATCTGGCGACCAAACAGCGTCACGTTCGTGAGCGTTCGGAGTTCTGGTCAGATTTCGGGCTGCCCCTTCTTTCATTGGAACTGAGAAAAGGTCACCGCGAGCCACGACGATAACACGTTGAGCATCTGGCGCAGTGCTGACCGATTCGACGTTCTTAGTTACCTTTAAGAAGGCAGAACGCCCAGACGCAAGGTCCTCCTTGATGTCGATTGGCACCGGAGACGCTTTCCCGCTGGCAAGATCGTAACGCCAAATGTATCCCTCTTGTTCGAAAACAATCGACTCCTTAGAAATCGACGGAAATTTGATGTCGAAATCCTTAAACGTCGTGAGCTGTTTAGTGTCCTTGCCTGTAAGATCGGTCGAAAAAAGATTCATTCGACCATCCCGGTCCGAGACAAAGTAAATCCGGTTATCGGAACCCCACATTGGGCAGATATCTTGTCCTTCGTTGTTAGTCAGGTTTTGAGTCGTCTGGGTTTTGAAGTCGTACATCCAAACGTCATCCGCCATGCCGCCTCGATAATGTTTCCAGGTACGAAATTCGCGGAAGATTCGGTTGAACACCATTTTCGAGTCGTCAGGCGAAAAGGAAACAAATCCGCCTCGAGGCACGGGGAGTTGTTGTGGTAATTCCGCATCCAAGCCCACGGTGTAGAGGGAACCGATGAACGAATCAAAGCTGTTCATTCGCGACCGAAAAACGACGAGGGGCTTGGTATTCTCCCAAGCCATCACGATATTGTTGGGTCCCATTCGGTCAGAGATATCGTCCCGTCCCAAAGTAGCTGTTGTGGTGAGGCGCTTCGGCACGCCGCCCTCTCCTGGCATCAGATAGACCTCGGTGTTGCCGTCGTATTGAGATGTGAACGCGAGCTGGGCGCCATCTGATGAAAAACGGGGAAACGAGCTATACCCGGGACCGCTTGTCAGCCGCCGAGCAGTACCACCGTCTTTCGGAACCGTATAAAGTTCGCCCGCGTAAGAAAAAACGATTTGGCGATCGTTCGTGGTCGGGAATCGGAGAAGGCGGGTGGTGTTCGGCAGGCTCTGAGCTGAAGCAACGTGATTGATTACGAGCGGGAAAGCGAACAAGAGGCGGAAGAGTAAGCTGAGGCGCATAATAGATGATTAACGGTTAAGCAAACTGGTGATGGAGATCCAGCTGTTGGAACAATCCCCTCGATCTATTCCTCGCTCGACCGCCAATGGTTATGACCGCACTAAGCTGCGTTTGATTGCTCCGGACGCAACCGGATTCGTTCAATTTTTGGGCCTGCGCCTTTCCGCATCATTTTGGCAGGTTGCCCCCTTTCAATGTCTATGAATCAGTAACCCAAGCTCTCGTTCCCAAGTTAGACTTGGGAACGAACTTGCTTGCGAAGCTGCGCTTCGCCAAACTACCCCTATGAATCCCCCCTTAAACTCTCGTTCCCAAGTTGTACTTGGGGAACGCACTTGTCGGCGAAGCTGCGCTTCGTCGAACAGCATCCAATGCGTAGCCGTTACCGTGTTAACGACAGCCGCCTTTCACACTTCGTAACCGGGACCATCGTTTCGTGGTTGCCGGTCTTTACGACAGCAGCTCGCTGCGACATCCTCCTCCACTCCTTTGAATACTGTCGCACTCACAAGGGCTTGAAGATTCATGCCTGGGTCATTCTGGACAACCATTTTCATGCGATTCTTGCAGCACGAAATCTTTCACGTGTACTTGCCGACCTGAAGTGGCATACAGCGCAACGGATTCTCGGTAACGGTGCGAGTGGCTGCTCAATCAATTTCGATATTTTCGCTTGCAGCATAAGCTTGAAAGCACTCATCAAATTTGGCAGGAAGGCTCGCATCCCCAGTCAATGATCAGTGACACGATCATGCTGCAAAAGCTAGAGTACCTGCACAATAATCCAGTTAGACGCGGACTCGTGGCTGCACCTGAGCATCTTTCCAGCACAGTGGGATCCGAAGCTTGGAATTCACGTGACTTGAAGTCG
>JADMIO012757410.1_pt1 | contig 44810 bp, 52 predicted proteins | sample 8958161 | NCBI WGS metagenome assembly JADMIO01 (sample SAMN16585339, study PRJNA669376) | soil metagenome | isolation source: Crop rotation soil | place: USA: Cullars Rotation, Alabama | collected 2011
GCCGCCGCCTGCCCCGCCGCCGCCCAAGCCCAAGCGCCGCCGCGCCTGGCCTTATGCGCTCGCGATCCTCCTGGCCTGGGGGATCATCTTCGGCGCGGTGTTCTTCTCGCGCTTCCTGTCGAACCTGCCCGACGTCAACACCTTGCTCGCCCAGGGTCCGTCGCAGGACATCACCCTGCTCGACGACCAGGGCCGGCTGATCGCGCGGCGCGGCCTGACCCAAGGCACGCTGGTCGATGTCGCCACGCTGCCCAGGCATGTGCCCGACGCCTTCATCGCCATCGAGGACCGCCGCTTCCGCGAGCATATCGGGCTCGATCCGGTGGGCCTGGTGCGCGCGCTGTTCCAGAATATGTCGGCCGGGCACGTCGTGCAGGGCGGCTCGACGCTCACCCAGCAGCTCGCCAAGAACCTGTTCCTCGATCCTGGGCGCAACCTGGAGCGCAAGACCCAGGAGGCGATGCTCGCGCTATATCTGGAGAGCCGCTATTCCAAGGACCAGATCCTCACCCTCTATCTGAACCGCGTCTATTTCGGCGCCGGCGCGTATGGCATCGAGGCGGCGGCGGAGCGCTTCTTCGGCAAGCATGCGAGCGAGCTCACCTTGCCCGAGGCGGCGATGCTGGCGGGCAGCGTCAAGGCGCCCGCCAAGTACAATCCGCTCAACGATCCCGACGCCTCGATGGAGCGCGCGCAGGTCGTGCTCAAGGCGATGCAGGACGCGAACCTCATCGATGAGCGCACGCGCCTTGCCGCCGCCGCGACGCGGCCGCATGTCGTGCGCGGCAGCGGCCATGCCGGCGGCGGCTATTTCACCGATTGGATCGTGTCGCAGATCCCCGGCTATATCGGCGAGCACAACGAGCCCATCGTGGTCGAGACGAGCTTCGATCTCGACGCCCAGAACGAGGCCGAGCGCGCGGTAGCGCAGGGCCTGGCCGAGCAGAGCGAGAAGCTGAATGCGGGTCAGGCGGTCTTGATCGCCATGACGCCCGACGGCGCGGTGCGCGCGATGGTGGGCGGACGCTCCTACGCGCAAAGCCCCTACAACCGCGCCACCGAAGCGGTGCGCCAGCCGGGCTCGGCCTTCAAGCCCTTCGTCTATCTCACCGCCTTCGAGCATGGACGCACGCCTTCGGACGTGATGAACGACGTGCCGATCAACATCCATGGCTGGAAGCCCGACGACTACGAAGGCAAGTACGAAGGCGAGATCTCGCTGACGCGCGCCTTCGCGAAATCGTCGAACTCCATCGCCGCCCAGCTGACCGCGCAGCTCGGGCCCAAGACGGTGGCGCGCACCGCGCACCGGCTGGGCATTGCGTCGAACCTCGACATCAACGCGTCGCTCGCCTTGGGGACCTCCGGCGTGACGCCGCTCGAGCTGGTGACGGCCTATGTGCCCTTCGCGAACGGGGGCGAGGGCGTCATCGCCTTCGGCATCCAACGCATCAAGACCGCGTCGGGCAAGGTCTTGTGGGAGCGCAAGAACTCTGGCCCCATCGCCGTCATCGCGCCCGCCAATGCGGCGGCGATGACCGCGCTGATGGTGGCCACGTTGGAGAGCGGCACCGGCAAGGCCGCGCGTCTCGCCGACCGGCCGAGCGCGGGCAAGACCGGCACGACGCAGGATTTCCACGATGCCTGGTTCGTCGGCTACAGCGCCGATCTGGTCTGCGGCGTGTGGATCGGCAACGACGACAACACGCCGATGAAGCATGCAACCGGGGGCGGACTGCCGGCGCATATCTTCAAGGCCTTCATGGAGCGCGCGGAAGCGGGCCTGCCGTCCAAGCCGCTGGTCGGCACCGAGACGCCTGTCGCAAGCCTTCCCGCCGCGGGCGACGCCACAGCACCTCCGGAGCCGTCCTCGGGCGACGACATCTCGAAGTTCCTCGACAGCCTGTTCGGCAAAGGCGACGAGCATTGACGCGCGCGACCGGCCAATGCGCCTGCGGCAAGGTCGGGCTCGAGGTCGACGTGCCCGTGTTCTGGGCCTGGCACGATCATTCCGAGCCGACGCGCCGCGCGCAGGGCTGCGCCTACGCGACCTATGTCGGCGTGTGGAAGAGCAAGCTGCGCGTGACGAAGGGGGCAGCGCACATCGCGACCCATGAAGACAGGAAGCGCAAGACCGCGCGCAGCTTCTGTGCGGTCTGCGGCACGCCCTTGATGTACGAGCGCGGCCATTCGCCCAAGATGATCAACCTTCCACGCGCGCTGTTCGCCGGACGCGTCGGGCGCGAGCCGCGCTATCACATCGCCGTCGAAGCCTCGCCCGAATGGGCTTACGCGCAAGAGCCGCTGGTGCCCCTCAAAGGCTATCCCGGCGTGATGTGGGACCGGCGCAAGAGGAAGCCCAAGGACGAGGTCCTGGAAGACTTCCTCACTCGCTTTCCTTGAGCAGCGCTTCCAGTCTGTCCTTCCACACCGCGGCCCAGGTATGCGTGCCGTGGCCATGCGTCTGGTCGCTGATCGGGATCAGCACGAAGGTGCCGCGCTTGATTTCGGGCGCGAGCTTCTCGGCGATGCCGAGCTCCGGCGGATTGATGAAATCGTCGGCGGAGTTGATCCACATCACCGGCGCGGCGATCGTTGCGAGCTTGGCTGACGGATCGTAGTTGCGCGAGGCGTCGACCTGATAGAGGAAGTCGTTGGCGTCGAGCGATGTCAGGTAGCCGTCCACCGTCTTCTCGACATAGGCGTCCACGGCGTCGCGCGTGGGATAGGTCTTCTGCATCACCAGCGGTGCCGCGCCCGCGATCATCAGGAGGTCGGCCGCGGTGCGCAGGCCTTCGCGCGGCGGCGTCTTGTATTCGCCGCCCTGCCACGCGGGATCGTTCCGAATCGCATCGGTCGTCATCTTGCGCCACATGCGGTTGCGGCCGGCGATCTGCACCGGCAGGCAGGCGAGCGGCATCAAGGCGCTGGCGAAATCCGGATAGGTCTCGCCCCACACGAAGGAATGCATGCAGCCCATCGACGTGCCCATGATCAGGCGCAGGTGATGGACCTTCAGGCCCTTGACCAGCATCTCGTGCTGGGCCGCGACCATGTCGTCATAATCGTAATGCGGGAACTTGGCGTGCAGCCCGTCGCTCGGCTTGGACGACTTGCCGTGCCCGATGCCGTCGGGAAGGACGATGAAATACTTCGCCGGATCGAGCAGGCCGCCGGGCACGAACAGCACGTCGGCGAATTGCGGGCGCAGGAACTGATGCCCGTCGCCGCCGGTGCCGTGCAGGATCATCACCGCGTTGTCGACACGGCCCTTGGCGTTGCGATGCGGCGTTCCCAGCGTGGTGTAGTGCAGGCGCAGCTCGCTCATGCTCTCGCCGGAGCGGAACTTGAAATCGTGCGCGACGTAGTCGCCTTCGGTCGTGGCCGGGGCAGCCGCGGCCGCCGTGACGAACAGCGAAAGGGCGATGGCGGTGCGGAACATGGACTCCCCTTTTAACCGAAGGTGAAAGAATAGGCCTGCACCCCGCCGTCCAGGAACTCGATCTCGAAGGTGCGGTCGCTGACCGGCCCGGTCTGGCGGATGAGCTGGTAGAGGCGCTGCGACGTCACCGTGCCGTTGCCGTCCGCGTCGGTGTCCATGCCATGCGCCTCGCCCGGCGGCTTTCCGTCGAGCGTGACCTTGAAGCGCACCGGCGTCTTGCCGTTGGCAGGCCCCAGCACGAAATGCAGGTCGCGGGCATGGAAGCGGAACGCGACCTTGCCGCCGGGCTTGTTCAGCACCGTCATCTGCGCGCCGATGGTCCAATTGCCGCCCAGCGCCCATTGATTGAGGTTCAGGCTCGGCGGGACGGCATAGTCCGACGGCTTGTCGGTCGCGACATGATCGCTCGCGAAGCTCTGGCCGCGGTCGTAGCCGACGTAAGTCTCGGGCGACTGGATGTCGTCGAGATCGGCCGACGCCTCGGCGCCCTTCGCATTGGGATCGACGGTTCCGCCGGGCACATTGGCATAGCCGGCCTCTTTCAGCAGCTGCCGGATGGTCGCTTCGGACTTGTCGTATTCGCCCTCGCCGAAATGATGCGCGCGGATGCGCCCCTGCGCGTCGATGAAGTAATGCGCCGGCCAATACTGGTTGTTGAACGCCTGCCAGATCTTCAGATCGGCATCGAGGGCCACGGGATAACAGATGTTCAAATCCTTCGCCGCGCGCTGGACGTTGCCCAAATCCTTCTCGAAGGCGAACTCCGGCGCGTGCACGCCGATCACCACCAGCCCGTGGTCTTTGTACTTCTGCGCCCACGCGCGCACGTAAGGGATCGAGCGCAGGCAATTGATGCAGGAATAGGTCCAGAAATCGACCACCACGACCTTGCCCTTGAGCTCGGCGCGGGTCAGCGGCTTGGCGTTGATCCAGGCGGTGGCGCCGGAAAGCTCCGGCATCGTGCCTTCGACCGGAAGGTCGCTGCCGGCGACTTCGGTGGCTTGGCGGTGCGTCGACGGATTGACCTTCTCGATCAGGCCTTGCTCCAGGCTCGCGGTATTGGCGAGCGACAGGCGCGTGAGGACGCCCGTGTCCCAGCCGAGCGCGATGGCCACGACGCCGAGCAATACCAGCACGCCCAGCGCGCGCCGGATCCATTCGCCGGCGCCGAGCGAGCGTTTCATCGCGGCGAAGACGCGTCCGCCGATCAAGAGCGCCACCGCCAGCGAGGTCGCAGCGCCCGCGGCATAGGCTAGCAGAAGAAGCGTGGTGCTCGCGCTCGCGCCCTGGATCGCGGCGCCCGTGAGCACCAGGCCCAGGATCGGTCCGGCGCACGGCGCCCACAGCAATCCCGTCGCGACGCCGAGCAGCAGCGACGATCCGATGCCGGTCCCTTGGCCTTGAGAGAGGCGGTTGCCCAAGGCGACCAGCGGCTGGGTCAACCGGTCCGCCAGCGACGGCAACAGCAGGGTGAGGCCGAAAAAGCCCAGCAATATCAGCGCCAGGATGCGGCCCCACTGGTTGGCATGCACGGCCCAGCCGCCGCCGACCGCGGCGAGTGTCGCCACGGCCGCGAAGGTCAGCGCCATGCCGGCGAGCAGCGGCAAGCCGCTTCTCAGGAAGGGTTGATCGGCCCGCGCGAAGACGAAAGGCAGCACGGGAAGGATGCAGGGGCTGAGGATCGTCAGCACGCCGCCGAGATAGGAGAGGATCAGAAGGGTCATGGCCGAGATACGGACGTCAGGGCGAAGAAGTTGCAGCGGCCACGATCGATTCCGCCTTCGCGAACAGCGCCGGATCGATGCTCAGCCCCGAGGCGCCCGCATTGTCGTCGACCTGCGCAGGTCTGCTCGCGCCGATGATGGCGGAAGCGACGTTGGGCTCGCGCAGCACCCAGGCGAGCGCGAATTGCGCCATGGAGCAGCCGGCCTCGGCGGCCAAAGGTTTGAGCTTCTGCACCGCTTCCAGCACCGGGTGCTCGGTCAGCCGGCTGATGAAGCCGCTCATCTTGTCGCTCGAGGCGCGCGAGTCTTTCGGCGGCGGCGCGTCGGGCGGATACTTTCCGGTCAGCACGCCCTGGCCCAAGGGCGACCACACGATCTGCGAGATGCCGTTGGCGGCTGAGATCGGGATCACCTTCTTCTCCGGCAACCGCCACAGCAGCGAATATTGCGGCTGGCTGGAGACGAAATGCTCCACGCCCGCCATCGCGATCGCATCCTCTATCTGCTTGGGCGACCATTCCGAGAAGCCGATCCAGCGCACCTTGCCGCTCTGCTTGGCACGGGTCAGCGCCTCCATCGTCTCCGCCAGCGGCGTGTTCGGGTCGTAGCGGTGGCATTGATAGAGATCGACGAAATCGGTGCGCAGGCGTTTCAGCGAGTCGTCCAGCTGCTTCTCGATCTGCGCGCGCGACAGGCCCTGGTTGCCGCCGCCCATGTCGCCGAACACCTTGGTCGCGAGCACGTAACTGTCGCGCTTGCGCCCGGCCAGCGCCTCGCCCAGGAAGCTCTCGGCCGCGCCGCGGCCATAGACGTTGGCGGTGTCGATGAAATTGATGCCCAATTCGAAGGCGCGGTCGACGCAGGCGAGCGCCCGGTCGCGCTCCACGCCCACGCCGAAGGTCAGCCACGACCCCAGCGAGATTTCCGAGACGGACAGGTCGCTCGCGCCGAGCTTGCGGTATTTCATGGGGAGTCCTTCGATGGGGAGCTGCGCTCAGTCTGCGCTTCCGAAGGCTCAAAGTCACCCGCGGTCATGTTTTTGACGCGACGGGTCAAGGCGCGTCCGCCCGGCGGTCCCTATCTGGAGACGGAAAGGGAGCCTTTCCGATGGTGTCGCTGCTTCGTCTCTATTTGCTCCGAGTGCTCTACCTCTTGATGGCGGTGGGGCAGGGCGCCATCCAATGGCCGCTCGTCCTCCACCACACCGCACCCTGGAGCATGATGAGCGGCGTGGCGCATGCCATGCTGGCGGCGCTGTCGCTGGTCGCGCTTCTTGGCCTGCGCTATCCGCTGCAGATGCTGCCGCTGCTGCTGTTCGAGCTGGCCTGGAAGACGATCTGGCTGGTGGGCGTCGCATTGCCGCTCTGGCTTGCGCACCGCATCGATCCCGATACCGCAGAGACGGTCAAAGCCTGCCTGCTGGGGGTCATAGTGCCCTTCGTGCTGCCTTGGCCTTATTTGATCGCGAACTACGTGAAGAAGCCGGGCGACCGCTGGCGCTGAGCGCCGACCTATTTCGGCGCGTAGCGGTGAAGCGCCGCCCCGTGGTCGCTCAGCCACTTCTGCGGCCGGCGCGCGTCGCCGATCAAATCCTGCACGATGCGCCAGAACTTGGGCCCGTGGTTCATCTCGCGCATATGGGCGACCTCGTGCGCGACGACGTAGTCGAGCACGAAGCCCGGCGCCAGGATCAGCCGCCAGGAGAACGACAGCGACCGCCCCGCCGAGCACGAGCCCCAGCGGCTGGCGGTGTCGCGCACCGTGATGCGCCTGTGCTTCAGCCCGATCTGCGCCGCGTGGAACAGCGTGCGCGCCTCCAACTCCTTGCGCGCCTCGCGCTTCAGGAAATCCAGGATGCGGCGGCTGTGATGCTCCCTGTGGCCGGCGACGCGGATCACGCCCTCTTCCAGCCACACCGCGCCCCGGCCGCTCTCGCCTTCGCGCACGACGTGCTCGATGCCGCGCACGGGCAGGCGCGCGCCGACGGCCAGCGGCACGGGCGAGGGCACGCGCGACAGCTGGCGCTCGATCCAGTCCTTCTGGCCGCGGGCGAAATCCAGCGCCCGGTCCAGCGCGCGCTGCGACGGCGCCACCACGCTCACCTCGCCGGTCGTGGGATGGACCTTGACGATCAGCCGCCGGGCCCTCGGATTGAGCCGGACGTTGACCTCGACGTCGCGTCCCTCGATCGCCAGAAGCTCGCGCCGCGCCACTTTGCGGGTTGCCTTCACCTTACGCATGGGCTTCCCTTCACACACCGATCCTTTGGGAAACGCCGATGACGTCACGCCCGCGCTTCCATCTCGCCTTTCCGGTGAACGACCTCGCCGAAGCGCGCGCGTTCTATTCCGGCATGCTCGGCTGTCCCGAAGGACGCGCGAGCGACGACTGGGTCGATTTCGATTTCTTCGGTCACCAGATCGTGGCCCATTTAAGCCATGACGAGGCCGGACACAAAGCACATAATCTTGTTGACGGCGAGCAAGTTCCGGTCCGTCACTTCGGCGCGATTCTCACCATGAACGAATGGCGCGCGCTTGCCGATCGTCTTAAACAAAAGCAGGCGCGCTTCATCATCGAGCCCGACATCCGCTTCGAGGGCGAGCCCGGCGAGCAGGCGACGTTCTTCGTGTTGGATCCCAGCGGCAACGCGCTCGAGTTCAAGGCCTTCGACGACGACAGCAGGATTTTCGCGAAATGATTTCGAGAAGCATCGCTTTGGATATCGGCGGCGTGGCGCTCGCGCTCGTCCTGGGCGCGCTCGGTTTCCAATACATCGCGCATTTTCCGCCGTGCGAGATGTGCCACTGGCAGCGCTGGCCGCTGATCGCAGCCGCGATTGTCGGCATCGGCGGGAGCTTTGTCATAAAGGGCGACCCGAAATGGCTCGCTTGGGCGACCATCCTGCTGGTCGCGACCTCGGGCGCGATCGGCGCCTTCCAGGCCGGCGTCGAATGGCATTGGTGGCAGGGACCGTCCGCCTGCACAGGCGCGCGCGTGATCTTCAACGGCCTGGGCAACCTGAACGAGCCGGGGGCGGTGCGCTGCGACGTCGCGGCCTGGCGGCTCTTCGGCATCTCGCTCGCCGGCTACAACGCGCTGATCTCCATCGGCTCCGCCGTGCTCGGCGCCGTCATGCTGCTGCGCCAGCGGACACAAGGCAGATGAGCCGCAAATCCCGCCCCACGATGCCCGGCGTGCAGACCTCGGACGAGGTCGCAAGCATGATCCGCGTCGATCACGCCGGCGAATACGGCGCGGTGCGCATCTATGAAGGCCAGCTCGCGGTGCTGAAGAACGGTCCGGCGGCGGAGAAGATCCGCCACATGGCGGCCGAGGAACAGCGCCATCTCGAGACCTTCGACCGCTTGATCGTCGAGCGCCGCGTGCGTCCGACCGCGCTCGAGCCGGTGTGGCGCGTCGCGGGCTATGCGCTGGGTGCCGCAACCGCCTTGATGGGCGAGAAAGCTGCTTTTGCCTGCACCGCCGCGGTCGAAGAGGTGATCGACGAGCACTATGCGGGGCAGCTCGAGCGCCTCGGCGACGACGACACGGAACTGACCAGGACCGTCGCCGATTTCCGCGCCGACGAGATCGCCCACCGCGACGAGGCGCTGGCCAGCGGCGCGGAAGACGCGCCCGGCTATCGCGTGCTCAGCGAGGCGATCAAGGCCGGCTGCCGCCTCGCGATCGCGCTCTCGACGCGTCTATGACGGAAGACCGTCACCTGCTTCTGGCGGGCGCCCAAAACCCGCGCCGCGCCAACCATGCCGATGCGCTGCCGCTGGCGCGCCTGCTTGTCGCAGCCTTCCTGACCGATCCGGTGTTCGACTGGATCGCGCGGCCCGGACGCAGGCGCGCCGAGGTGATGGAAGAATTCTTCTTCTGGCTGCTCAAGACGCGCGCGATCCCTTTCGGCGAGGTCTGGGCCAGCGAAGGCGTGGTCGCGGTCTGGATTCCGCCCGACGCGCCGGCGAGCCCGGGCGGCGTCTTCGAGCAGCTGCGCCTGCTGCCGTTGTTCCTGCGCCTCTGCGGCCTGCCGCGATTCCTGCGCGGCTCGGCGATGGGCGATGCGATGGAGAAGAACCATCCCAAGGAAGAGCATTTCTATCTGGGCTTCGTCGCGGTCGCGCCGCGGCTGCAGGGCATGGGGCTCGGTGCTGCGCTGCTGGAGGCGAACCTCAGGCGCATCGACGAACGCGGCATCGGCGCCTATCTCGAGAACTCGAACCCGAAGAACACGCGGCTCTACGAGCGGCTGGGCTTCGTCGCGCGCCGCAACATCGCCCCACCCGGCGCCCCGCCGATGATCGCGATGTGGCGCGCCGCGCCCGCCCTATAGGCTCGATGCGCCGAAGGTATCGCAAGCGTCCATGTCGCCGTCGTCCAGCCCGCGCTTGAACCAGCGCATGCGCTGCGCGCTGGTGCCGTGGGTGAACGAGTCCGGCACGACCGTGCCCTGCTCGCTCTTCTGGATCGTGTCGTCGCCGACCGCGGACGCCGCGCGCAAGCCGCCCGCGACGTCGCCTTCCTGCAGGATGTGGAACTGCTTGTTGGCGCGGTTGGCCCATACGCCGGCATAGCAATCGGCCTGAAGCTCCAGCCTCACGGAATTGCCTTCCGCGCCGCGCGACTGGACGTCCTCGTCGTGCATGCGCCCCATCAGGTCCTGGATGTGGTGGCCGTATTCATGCGCGATGACATAGGCCTGGGCGAACTCACCCGGCGCGCCGAAACGGTCGGCAAGCTCGTTGAAGAAGCTGAGATCGAGATAGACGTGGTTGTCCTCGGGGCAATAGAACGGCCCTGCCGCCGACACGCCCGTGCCGCAGCTGGTCGGCGTCGCGGTGTCGTAGACGGTGAGCGTGGCCGGCGTGAAGTCGACGCCTTTCTCTTTCAGGATCGGCGTCCATACGTCTTCGGCCGAGCCGACGATGCGCCGCGCGAAGTCGTAAGCCTTGTCGTCGCTGCGCGGCTCGCCGGGATTGGTCGCGACCGGCGCGCCCGTGTTGATGCCGTTCAGGATCTGGCTCGGATCGATGCCGAAGAAATACGCCGCCGCCAGCGCGATCAGGCCGACGACGATGCTGCCGCCGCCGAAGCCGAACCCGCCGCCGCGGCGGTCCTCCACGTTCCGCGTGGACCGCAGGTCGTCGATGCGCATGAAATCGTTTCCCTGGAAATGGCCAGGGTTAACAACGCGCAACCGCGTCTTTTGTTACGCCTTCAGCAGCCCCAGCCGCACCAGGCTTTCGGCGGTCGCGACCAGCGACTCTTCGTTGGAGCGCGGCGCCCAGCCCAGCATGCGGCGCGCCTTCTCGTTGGTCGCGTTCCGGTTCTTGCCGAGCTCGGGCAGGATCAGCTTCACCGCCGGATCGCGCAGCGAGGCCAGCCACACCAGCCAGTTCGGCAGCTCGCGCACCGGCACCCGCCTCGCCGCCTCGCCCATGCGGGACTTGAGGATCTCGGCGATCCGCTTCATCGAGATGAAGTCTTCCGCGACGGCCAGGAAGCGCTCGCCCTTGGCCGCGGGATCGGTCATCGCGCGCAGATGCAGGTCGGCCACGTCGCGCACGTCGACGCAGCCGAAATAGAGCTTGGGGCATCCCGGCAGCGCGCCGTCCATCAAGCGCTGCACCAGAAGGATCGAGGTCGAGGTGTCCGCGGCCAATGCGGGTCCGAACACGCCGACCGGATTGACGACCGCAAGCTCCAGCTTGCCGTTCTGGCCGGCGACATAGTCCCAGGCCGCGCGCTCGGCGATGGTCTTGGATTTCACGTAAGCCGTGAGGCCCGGACCCTTCAGGTCGGTCCAGTCGGTCTCGTCGAAGGGCCTTGCCTGCGGCTTGTGGCCGTAGCCGATGGCCGCATAGGACGAGGTCATCACCACGCGCTTGACGCCGGCTTCCGTCGATGCGCGCAGCACGCGCAAGGCGCCCTCGCGCGCCGGCACGATCAGCTCGTCGTCGTTCTTCGGCACGCCGGCGGGGAAAGGCGAGGCGATGTGCAGGACATAGTCGCTGCCTTCGACGGCGCGCGCCCAGCCGGCATCGCTTTCCAGGTCGGCGGCAGTGAAGCTCAGGCGCTCGCCGGGCTCGGCGCCGCCTTCGGCCAGCATCGCGCGCACCTCGCTCTCGCGCGACAGGTTGCGCACGGTGGTGCGCACCGTGTGGCCCTGCGCCAGGAGCTGAAGGATCGTGTGGCTGCCGATGAAGCCGGAGCCGCCGGTGACGAGGACTGTGGACATTGCGCGCGCCTCAAGCTCAAGCGACGAGCAGCTCTATATCAGGCTCGGGCGTCCCGTTCCATGTGAGGCGGAACACGCCGCCTTGCGCGACCGACTGCACCGCATGCGGCCACAGCGCGACGATGCAGGTGCCGCCCGCGCGGCGCACCGACGGATAGATGATGCCGTTCAGCCCTTCGCCGCGCACGCGCTCGGCCAGCGCATTGCCGGCCGGATAGCCGCGCGCGGGCTCGGGATCGAGGCAAAGTTCGCGTTCGGCGCCGCGCAGGTCGAGGAACGCACCCGCCAGGCTCGCGAACATCTGCGAGTATTCGACTTGCGCCTGATAGAGACCGCTCAGGCGCAGGAATTCGCGCATGTGATAGGTCACTTCGGCGAGGCAGGTCTCGGTGTCGAGCGCCGCATACCAGGCGCCGCGCGACGGTCCGTTGAAGCGGTTCAGCGCGCGCGGCTTGGCATAGGCGAAGCTCGCATTGATGAAGGCCGCATGCGGCACGCCGTAGATCAGCTCTCTTGCGCCGATGCCTTCGAGCCCGCGGTTCTGCGCCACCAGGCGGTTGCTCGTCGCGCCTTCGATCTCGGCCAGCTCTTCGAGCTCCTTCGCATCGTCGACGAGAGGCTTGAGGACGGATTCGCGCAAGCGCGCCGTCGTCACCAAGCGGACGGTCTTGGCGAAGGCTTCGGTGACGACAGGCAGCCCCTCGTTGCCGCGCTCAGAGTCCGCCACGGACGGCATCGACATAGCGGCGGACATCCAGCATCAGCGGGATGCCGCCTTGGATCATCGCCGCGACCGGCGTTTTGTTCTCGAACAGCGGACCCTTGTTGGCGAGGCGCGGCCAGCGGTCGGCGGCGTCGTCGGCGAAGAGAAGGTGCAGCGCTTTGTAGATGCCGACCAGCGCCGAGACGCGGGTGAGCTGGTCCTGGTTCAAGGCCTCGCCGCGGCCGCCGCGCTTGATCCGGTCCCAGGTGCTCGGCGACACCGCCAGCAGCGCCGCGCAGTCGCCGTTCGACAGGTCCCATTCGCCGGCCAGGTTCTGGAACGCCTTCACGGCCGTCCTGGTCAGCCGCGCGCGGTCGTCCGGGGCTGAAAAGGTCTGGATGTCGCCAGCCGCCGGCTGCGGCTGGCCCGGCTGTATTGTGACCATATTTCGTCTCCTGGTGTTATATAGTGCACCATTTGACGAAAATCAACGCTTTTCTTCTCGATTTGTTCCGCCTGGGCATCATCGGGCCGGCGGACGGACAGTCAATGGCCAAGCGCGATCCCCACGGCCTGCTGCAGCAACGGGTCGGCTTCGGTCTGCACCACGGGGATCGCGATCGCGATATCGGGCACGACGCCCCTGGGCTTCCGGTCGCCGTTCGGCCGCACGATCAGCGCCTTGGGATAGCCGACCTGGATATGGGTTGCGGGCAGCGTGAATTTCTCCATCGCGCCGTGGGCGGTGGCCATGTCCGAGGTCTCTTCGCCGAGCACGGTGCCGAACTTGTAGTCCTGCACCAGGGCCGCGACCGACACGGTGTTGGAATAGGATTGGCGGTCGACCAGCAGGAATACCTTGCCCGCGAAGCGCTCGCCGCCGCGCGGCTGTGCCGGCTGCATCTCGAAATCGACCAGGGCGCCGTTGGCAGCACCCGCATACAGCTGCGCATATTGGCGCGAGACGGGGCCTGCGGCTTCGGCATCGTCGGCGATCCTGTCGGCATTGGCCGCGATCGATTGCGGGCTGACGCGCACCTTGAACTCAGAGAAGAACTTGAAAGGCCGCGTCGCGAACCAGGCGATCATCGCGTCGCTGAACAGGTTGTCGCCGCCCGGATTGCCGCGCAGGTCGACGATCAGCCGGTCGCATTTCGCGGCCAGGAACTTGGCAAAGGATTCGTCGACGAAGCTCTTGAAGCCGGCGACGTCCCATTCCTCCGCGCCCGTCTTGGCGTCGGCGTTGTAGAACGGCCCGGGACGCAGATAGGCGACGTTGCCGGCCAGGATCTTCGCCTCGCGCATCGGCGTGTCGAGATCCAGCGGCGCGGGCTGGGCCGCGGCGAAGGCCTTCATCTCGTCCAAGGTGCGGGCCGGCACGCGCAGCGAATAGGGCTTGCCGTCGCCGTGGCGCAGCGAAAGGTCGAAGCCGTCCGCCGCGCCGAGCTCGACCCAGACATAGATCGCGAAATCGTATTCCATCAGCGAATGCGCCATATACGGCGTCTCGGCCGAGACGTGGCGCTCGGCGCGCGCAAGCCAGTCCGCCATTGGCCGGCCGTTCATCGACACGATCTCGTCGCCCGGCGCGACGGCGGCTTCGCCGCTCTGGTTCTGCGCGACGAAACTGCGCCCGTTCACGACGCGGATGGAAAGCGGGAAGGCCTTGCCGCCGCCTTTGCGATAGTCGCGCCAGACCGCATAGGGGAAGTCGACGCGCGTGTGGCCCATATGGGCGAGCGCCGCGAACTCCTCGAAGCGCAGCTCGGCCTCGAACCTGGTCATCGGCTTGTCGAGCCCGGCCTGGAACTTCGCATAGGCGCGGTCGAGCTCCGTCTTCGGCGTGAAAGCGTAGAGGTCTACATGCGCCGACTTGAGCCCGTCATACAGCGCCGCGAAATCGCTGCGCAGCTCCTTGGGCGTGAAGCGCCGCTCCCCGTCGGCGCGCGCGGCGGAAGCCAGCGCCAGTTCCAGCGCCAATGCCAGCCCCATCGTCAGCATGCGTCGCATCGCGGATCCCTCCGGTTCGTCGTCCGGGATGTAAGTAGGCGCGCATCGCCTATGTTAGAAGCACCGGAAAGCTCCTTTTTTCCTGACGGGATCATTCATGGTGAAGGAAATCTTGGGTTTGGGGGAATGGCGCGCGGATCGCCGCGGCGGAAAGCTCGAGCGCGGCGGCGAAAGCCGTGCCGTCGAGCCCAAGGTGATGGAGCTTCTTTTCCTGCTGGCAGGCGAGCCCGGCCGCGTGTTCAGCCGCCAGGAGATCGTCGCAGGCGTCTGGGCCGGCGCGCATGTCAACGACGACGCGCTGGCGCGCTGCGTCTTCAAGCTGCGCCGCGCGCTCGACGACGACACTGCCCGGCCGCGCTTCATCGAGACCGTCCCCAAGCGCGGCTATCGCCTGATCGCAAGGCGCGCGGATGAAGACGGTCTTCTGCGGCGCGCCGACGAGTTCTATTTCCAGTTCACCCGCGCCGACAACGAAGCCGCGATCGTGCTCTATGAGCAGGCGCTGGCGCGCGATCCGGACGACGTTGCAGCACTTTCCGGTCTCGCCAACGGGCTCGTGCAGCGCGCGGTGCGCTGGCTGGAGGTCGCCGAGGGCGGTGCGCCGCGAAGCACGCTCGGCCAGGCGCTGCAATCCGGCGTGCTCGCGACACCGAAGGCGCTTGCGCTGCTGACCGAAGCGCAGCGCCATGGCGAGCGCGCCGTCGCGCAGGCGCCCGGCGATCCGGCCGCGCTCAAGGCGCTGGGCCTGGCGATGGCGGCGCTGCACCGCTTCGACGACGCACGCGGTCTCTACGAAAGGGCTTTGGCTTCGGATCCGCGCGCCTGGGGCGTGCTCATCAACCTGGCCGATCTCGATGGGCTGGAAGGCCGCGACGCCGATGCGCTCTCGAAGCTCGAGCGTGCTTGGCGCGCGATGGAGGCGCTGTATGAGAGCCAGGCGGTGACGATCCGTCCCTGGCACGCGGCGCTGGGCACGCTCATCGCGGACCGCTACCGGGCGGCGGGCGATGGAGAGCAGGCGCAGGCATGGTATCGCCGCGTGCTGACGCGCTCTCCGCTGCACGAGGAGGCGACGGCGGGATTGGCGGCGGTGCTTGCAGGGCAAGGCGACACGGAAGCGGCGCGGACGCTGTGCCGGGATCTCGTGGCGCGCATCGGCAGCAGCGCGGCCTGCGCGCGCTTCCTTGGCTAAGGCTCCAGCTCGCTGTCCCAGTACAGATAGTCCGCCCAGGAGTCGTGCAGGTAGTTCGGCGGGAACTTGCGGCCGTTGTTGCGCAGCTCGGTGATGGTGGGCCGGTGCGGGCGCGTGCGCGGATGCATCTTGATCTGGTTGGGCAGCTTGCCGCCCTTGAGCAGGTTGCACGGCGCGCAGGCCGTGACGACGTTCTCCCAGGTCGTGCGTCCGCCGCGCGAGCGCGGGATGACATGGTCGAAGGTCAGGTCCTGCTCGAAGCCGCAATACTGGCACTCGAAGCTGTCGCGCAGGAACAGGTTGAACCGCGTGAAGGCGGGGTTGCGCGCCGGCCGCACATAGGTCTTGAGCGAGACGACCGAGGGCAGCTTCATCTCGAAGCTCGGCGAATGGATCACGCGGTCGTATTCTTCCAGGATGGTCACGCGGTCCAGGAACACGGCCTTGATCGTGTCCTGCCAGGACCACAGCGAAAGCGGGAAATAGCTGAGCGGCCGGTGATCGGCGTTCAGCACCAGCGCCGGGCAATTGTCGGGCAGTCGCGCGGCGGCTAACACGGTTGCACCCTTTGGAAGACGCGCTTCTCCTTTTGGCGGGGCGAACTCTAAGCGGAAGCCCTCAAGCTGCCAAGCCGCGGGCCAGGGTAAGCGATTCGCTGTGACATTAGCGCGACGCGCAGGAGATTTCGGGCGCCTGGCGCTTCAAGAGGCCGCGGAACGCCATCGTCAGATGAAGCCCGCCCAGCGCCAGCCCGCCCTCGTCGATGGAATGTCCGACCCCGGAGGAAATGTGCCACTGGACCGCCGCACCGGCCGCGCCCAGCCGCGTCGCGGCGTCGAAGATCGCGCCGACCGGGATGGTCTGGTCGCTGTCGCCGTGGACGAGCAGGATCGGCGGCGCCTGGGGTCCGAGCGCCGGGGGCGCGCCGGCAAGCATTCCGGAATAGCCCACGATCGCCGCCACCCTGCGCCGCAGTCCGATGTGCAGCGCCATCATCGTGCCCTGGCTGAAGCCGACCAGCGCCAGCCGGTCGGGAGGAAGCTCCAGCCGCTTCAGCTCGCCGTCGAGGAACGCGTTCAGGCTCTCGGCCGCGCCTTCGACGCCGCGCGCCATCTCGGCCGGATCGATGCGCGAGATCGGAAACCACTGATAGCCCATCGGCGCGCCCTGGCAGGGCTCGGGCGCGTTGGGCGCGACGAAAGCCGCGGTCGGCCACATGCGCTGCCACAACGGTGCCAGCCCGATCAGGTCGTTGCCGTCGGCGCCATAGCCGTGACACAGCACGACCAGATGCGTGGCCTGGCCGCGCGCGGGCGGCAAGCGCGGGCCGGAAAGCTGTCTGAGCGCCATTATCGTTTCTTCTTCTTTTTCAGTTTCATCAATTTGCGCTCCGCGCTCTCGCGCTTCGCCGCTGCATCGGCCGCCTTCTTTTCCTGGCGGATGGAATCCTCGTGATACCAGAACAGCCGCGCGGCAACGGTGCGGTACGGCCGCCAGTCCTTGGCGAGCTTCTCCATGCGCTTCTCGTTCGGGCGCTTGCGCAAGCCGAAGGCGCGGGTGATCGCGGCTTGAAGTCCCACGTCGCCCACCGGCCAGACGTCGGCGCGGCCGAGCGACGACATCAGATAGATGTCCGCCGTCCACGGCCCGATGCCCTTGACCGCGGTCAGGTGCGCGCGCGCCTCGTCGTCCGGCATGGTGCGGACGCGCTTAAGGTCGAGCGAGCCGTCCAGGATCGCGGCGGCGATGGTCTTCATGTGCTTCTGCTTGGGCGCCGACAGGCCGCAGGCGCGCAAGGTCTCGGGCGAGGCGGCGATGACCTCTTCGGGGCCGAAGGGCGCGACCTTCGCCTTCACGCGGCCGAAGATCGTGTCGGCCGCGGCGACCGAGAGCTGCTGGCTCACCACGATGGAGACCAGCGCCTCGAAGCCGTGGCGGCGGCGCGGCACGAAGGCCATCTCGCCGACACGATGGGAGATGGCGTGGAAGCGCGCGTCGGCGGCGATCAGGCCGGCGATGGCGTCGTCGAGATGCGCTTTGGTCGCGATGCGGTGCGGTTTCGGCATGGGCAGGAGAGTGTATGGTCTTAAGCATGATTGTCACGCGCTTCGCGCCGAGTCCAACCGGGTATCTGCATCTGGGCCATGCCTATGCGGCATTGTTTGCGGCACGGCGGGGGATGCGCTTCCTGTTGCGCATCGAGGATATCGACACGGTGCGCGCACGTCCGGAATTCGAAGCGGCGATCATGGAAGACCTGGCGTGGCTGGGTCTCGCCTGGGAGACGCCGGTGCTGCGCCAGTCCGAGCGCGGTGCGGCCTATGCGGCGGCGCTGGCGCGGTTGGACGGCGTCACCTACCGCTGCACCTGCACGCGCAAGGACATCGCGGCCGCGGGCGGCGCGCCGCATGGCGACGAAGGCCCGCTCTATCCCGGCACCTGCCGCGACGCGCCCATGCGTCCGGATGTGCCTTACGCGCTGCGCCTGGACGCGGCCAAGGCGGCGGCGAAGGTGGGGCCGCTCACCTTCGTCGAGCATGGGCGAACGGTCGCGGTCGACCCGCTGGCGCTGGGCGATGTCGTGCTGGCGCGCAAGGAGATGCCGGCCGCCTATCACCTGGCGGTCGTGGTCGACGATGCGCATCAGGGCGTCAATCTGGTGACGCGCGGCGAGGACCTGCTGGTGGCGACGCATGTGCAGCGCCTGTTGCAGGCGTTGCTCGGCCTGCCCGCGCCCGCCTATGAGCACCACAAGCTCATCCTCGACGACCGGGGGCGAAAATTCTCCAAGCGCGATTCGTCCGTGACCCTGCGCGAGCTTCGCGCGAACGGCGTCACGCCGGCCGAGCTGCGCCGACGATTTGAAATGTGAAACGAGGAAAGACCATGGCTCATCTGTTCGACGAATTCCGCCTGAAGGACGTGACCCTCAAGAACCGCATCGTGGTGTCGCCGATGTGCCAGTACTCGGCCGAGGACGGCGTGCCGAACCAATGGCATTCGGTGCATCTGGGCGCGCGTGCCGTCGGCGGCGCCGGCCTCGTCATCGCGGAAGCGACGGCGGTCGCGCCCGAGGGGCGCATCACGCCGGGCTGCACGGGATTGTGGAATGACGCGCAGGCGGAGGCCTTCGCGCCCATCGCCGCCTTCGTCAAGCGCTATGCGGTGCCCGGCATCCAGATCGCCCATGCCGGCCGCAAGGCGTCCGCCAACCGGCCCTGGGAAGGCGACGATCACATGAAGGCCGACGATCCGCGCGCCTGGCAGCCGATCGGGCCGTCGGCCGTGGCCTTCGGCGCCAACCTGCCGCGCGTGCCGGCTGAGATGACGAAACAGGACATCGCGCGCGTGAAGGCGGATTTCGTGGCCGGCGCCAAGCGTTCGCTCGAGGCGGGCTTCGAATGGCTCGAGCTGCATTTTGCGCACGGCTACCTGGGCCAGAGCTTCTTCTCGCCCATCGCCAACAAGCGCGACGACGAATACGGCGGCAGCTTCGAGAACCGCATCCGCTTCATCTGCGAGACCCTGTCGGCCGTGCGCGCTTCCTGGCCGGAGAAGTATCCTTTGACCGCGCGGCTCGGCATCTCGGACTTCACGCCCGACAGCCAGCCGATCGAGGAAAGCATCGAGCTGGTGAAGCGCATGAAGGCGCTCGGCCTCGATCTGATCGACATCAGCGTCGGCTTCAATACGCCCGACATTTCCGGCATGCCGTGGGGGCCGGCCTTCATGGCACCCTTCGCCGAGCGCGTCCGTCGCGAGGCGCAGATCCCGACCGCCGTCGGCTGGTTCGTGACCGAGCCCGCACAGGCACAGCATATCGTCGAGAACGAACAGGCCGACCTCGTCATGCTGGCGCGGCCGGAGCTCGACGATCCGCATTGGGTCTATCACGCCGCCAAGGCGCTGGGCCGCGCCGATCCGCAGAGCACGCTGCCGCCGCAATACGCCTATTGGCTCAGGCGATAGCGGCCGTCCGACGGCGGTACAGCGCGACCTTGGCGATGAACCACGCCAGCATGGCGAGGAAGATCATCATCACCGCGCCTTGCGTCATGCCGGCGATCGGCGTGCGCACGGGGTTGCCGGTGTGGCCGGCAAGCGAGAGCGTGCGCAAGGCGGGCACGCGCACGAACAGCTCGTTCACCAGCCCGCCGATCAGCATGTAATAGGTGATCAGCATCGACACCGGATGCAGATAGGCGAAGAGCGCGCGGCGCTGGCGCGAGGCCGCGTAAAATCCCAGCAGCAGGAAGGCCAGCGTGAACACCGCCTCCCAGTGGAACAGGCCGAAGACGCCGGGACCGGCGCGGAAGGGCACGAAGCTCGCGACGTCGAAGTGATAGACGCCGAAGCTCGACACGTTGGTCGCGATCATCGCGACGAAATAGGTCTTGCCGAGAAAGCGATGACGCTGCGTGCCTTTCGTGCCGAACAGCACGGCGCCGCCCGCCAGGATCGAAAGCGTCGCGGCGAGGCTGTGCAGCCAGCCGATGATCGACACGCCGTCCATGTTCATGGCTTGGTTCCTTCGATGATGTCCTTGAGATACGAGACATAGGCCTCGAAGGCGCGGCGGCCTTCGCGGGTCAGCGATACGCGCGTGCGCGGCCGCTTGCCGTTGAAGTCCTTGACCACGGCGGCATAGCCCGCCTCTTCCAGCGCGGTGATATGGGCGCCGAGATTGCCTTCCGTCGCGCCGGCGATGGCCTTCAGCCGCACGAATTCGAGCATCTCGTCCTCGGGCAGCACCTTCAGCGCGGCCATGATCTTCAGGCGCACCGGCTGGTGGACGAGCGGATCGGGCTGTTCCATCACGCCTTCCTCAGCCACAACCCGGTCGCGATCAGCGTGCCGCCGCCGACGAAGGCCATCCACAGGGAGAAATGGCTCGCGAGCAGGAAATAGCCGCCTAGGGTCAGCGCCGCGATCGCCACGCCCGCGATCACGAACCGCAAGCCCATCCAGATGCCCATCATCGTGTAGAGGAAGGCGACGATCAGCGGGAAGAATGCGCCGACCTGGTTGTCGTTCACCGGCCGCATGACGGCGAGCACCGCGCTCGCATAAGCGAGCATCACCAGCCACATCGCCATGATGCGCACGCCCTGCTTGGCGTTGCCGGACTTGGTGCGCATGCCGACGACGGCGCTGGCGACGAGGCCGATCAGGATCAGGACGGGCCAGACCCAATTGGAATACGGCGGCCCGAAGTCGGTTGCGCCGTAGCCCAAGAACCAGATCGCGCCCCAAAGGATCAGGAACGGCGCCGCCGAGGCATAGCCATAGGCTTCCGCGCTGCGCCCTTGCGTGCGCTGGATGTCCTTGAGGGAGGTGGCGGCTTCGTCGCGTGAAAGCATGGTCGAAACTCCTCGTATTCAGATAACTCTATTATGCAGAGCAATTTGCCGCAAGAGGACAGGAACCGGCAGGAAGCCTGGCTTTCCAGCGTTCTACCAGTCGTTCAGGATCGTGTTATGGGAAAAGCCGGCGGCCTGGGCCCAGTGCATCCATTGGGTGCGTAGCCGCATGGTCTCGACCGGGCTGCGCGTGCCCTGGCCGACGCCCAGGATCTGAAGCTCGGCGCAGCCCTTGAACGGATGGCCTTCCGGCGGCGGCAGCCGCGAGTCCTCGAGGGTCAGGCGGGCGTATTCCGAATCCTCGATCCCGTCCGAAGCCAGGATCACCGTGGTCGGCATGCCCGAGCAGCCGATGCTCGACACCGCATTGTCGAGGAAGGCGACGATGTTGGTCGAATCCTGCGCCACCCATTTGCCGCGCTGGACGAGCAGCGGGGTTCCGGACACCAGTTTCTGGATCTCGGCCGCGACGTTGTCGGGCCGCGCCCGCGTCGAGATCACCGTGTCGAAATAAAAGGTGTTCGACGAGGCGTCGAAATTGCCGAAGGTGCGCACATGCACTTCGGAGGCAAAGCCCAGCTTCTTCACCTCGTTCGCGATGCGCACCGCGACCTTGGAGGCGAAAGCCGGGTTCTCGATCAGCGGATTGCTCTTGGAAAGGTCGAGCCCGATGATGATGCGCCGCGGCGCCGGCGCGGAGCCGTCGCCGTTGTCGGCGACCTGGATGGCCGCGGGAACGTTCCCCGGCGCGGCCGCCGACACGCGGTCGATCGCCTGCATGGTCAGCGCGCCGCCGGCCAACCCCGCCGCGGCCACGAAGGCGAGCATCGCGTTCATCGTTCAGTGCGCTTCCTGGCTGTCGGCAAGGTCGAGCAGGTGGAGCTGCGCGAACTGACGGCGGCGGTGCTGATAGTCGCGCGCGATGTGGAAGTTGCGCACGTTGTTCTCGACCGTCTGCATATAGAGCGCCGCGACCGTGGTGACGATGAAGAATATCACGGAGGCGAAGGCAAGCCAGAACCAGGAATCGGCGTTGGCGAGCGAGGTCTGCGAGATCTTAGGCAGGCCCAGGGACACGCCTTCGCTCGGGCTGCCGATCATCCCGGCCTGGGTCACCTGATGCACCGCGGGCTGGGCTTGCGGCGCCGACGGATCGTTGTCGCTCGCATCGACCGAATTGAACAGCTGGTCGATGGAGCTGCTGCCGGGCTGGACGCTGTCGTCGCGCTGCTCGTGCTGCGCCGAGGTCGCGCCCGCCATGTTGTTGTAGGCGACGAGGTAGCCCAGGCCGCCGATCATCACCAAAGCCAGGATGAAGCTCGCCACGATCATGGTGTTGCGGCCATAGGCGCCGGTGATCTTGAGCATGAAATGCACGATCAGCACGGCGAAGACGACCTGCAGGCTCTTGAACACGACCGAGCTCTGCAGCGCCGGCGGCACCTGCATGAACTCGTTGGCGAGCGCGCGCGTCCACACTTCGCGGATGATGTGATAGTCGACGAACATCGCGACCAGCAGGATCGTCAGCGCCAAGCCCGCGGCCACCAGATAAAGCGGGCGGTAGTGGGCGACCTGACGGCTCTTCTCCATGTTGCGCGCGATGATGTCGGAATCGGTGCGCTGGCGGCGGTTCAGCGCCTCGTCCTCATCCTCCTCCTCGTCGAGCTCCTGGCTGCCCCAGGGGATCATCTTGGCGAAGACGCCCGGCTTCTTGTGACGGTGAGCGGCGACCTTCTCGCCGTGCTTGACCCAGTCGGGACCCCAGCTCGGCTGGTCGACCGGCGTCTTCAGCCGCTCGACGAGCTGGGCGCGCATGCGCGCGCGCACCGCCGGCGTCATCGCCTCGACCTTGGCCAGCGACTGCGCCTCGACGTCGAACTCCTCCGGCGTCATGCCGTGGAAGAGCTCGGTCGAAAGCGCATGGCGGCGCGGCGGCCGGGGGCTCTCGTTGGGCCGTTCCTGTAGCTCGTCCTTCGGGGTGTAGTAGGCGATCATGGCGCTCCCCAGCGTGGTTAATCGGTCGTTAACGGCATTGTGAGCCCCGGCCTGTGTCCGTCGCGCGCCTTGATCGTGTTACGCTCTGGGCGAATTTGGGGCGATTTGATGTCGAGGGAACTCATGAAGCGTGCGACGATGCGCCGTCTGATGCCGCCCGGTGCGGTGCTGTGCGCCTTGCTGGTCGCGGGACCGGCGCTTGCAGGCCCGAAGGAAGACATCGCCGCCGCCGACAAAGCGTTCTCGGCGCTGTCGGTCGCGCAGGGCAGCAACGCGGCATTCCTCGCCTACCTTGCCGACGACGGGCGGCTGTTCGGCACCGGCAACCAGCCGCCGATCTACGGCAAGGCGGCCGCGGTGGAGGCGTTCAAGACCTCGAGCAACGGCGATCCCAAGACCAACGTGCTCTCCTGGGTCCCCGACAACGTCGAGGTCTCGGCCGACGGCAAGCTCGGCTACAGCGACGGGCGCTGGACGTTCACGGCTCCCACCGTGACGCTCACCGGCCGCTACCTGACGGTATGGCGCAAGGTCGGCGACGCCTGGAAAGTCGCGGCCGACATCGGCACGACCGATCCTCAGCCGAAGAAGTAGTCAGTCCTCGGCCAGCGCGATCACGTCGTGCAGGATGGCGTTGACGTCGTAGTCTTTGGGGCTGAACACCAGCGCGATGCCGGCCTCCTTCAGCGCCGTCTCGTCCGCGGCCGGGATGATGCCGCCGGCGACGACCTTCACGTGGGACAGCCCGGCGGTCTTGAGACCGTCCACCACCTCGCGCGCCAAAGGCACGTGGCTGCCCGACAGGATCGACAGCCCGATCAGGTGCGGCTGATGTTCGCGCGCCGCCGCCACGATCTCGCCCGGCGACAGGCGGATGCCGTCATAGACGACGGCCATGCCGGCATCGCGGGCGCGGATGGCGATCTGCTCGGCGCCGTTGGAATGTCCGTCCAGGCCGGGCTTGGCGACCAGGAAGGTGAGCCTGCGGCCCAGCCGGCCGGAGACGCGCTCGACCGCGTCGCGCAACAGCCCGATGCGCTCGTCGTTGCGCGGCGGTCCCGACGCCGCGACGCCGGTCGGCGCGCGATATTCGCCGAAGACCTTGCGCAAGGTCCCCGCCCATTCGCCGGTGGTGACACCGGCTTTGGCGCAGGCGATCGACGGCGGCATCAGGTTGCCGTCGCCGCGCGCGGCCTGCTCCAGCGCGGCCAGCGCCCGTTCGGCGGCGTCCGCATCGCGCGCTGCGCGCCATTCTCGAAGGCGCGCGACCTGTTCGGTCTCGGCAGACGGATCGACGGTGACGAAGGTCCCTTCGCCCGCAGTCAAAGGCGACGGCTCGGTCGCACGATAGGCATTGACGCCCACGCGCACCTCTTCGCCGCGCTCGATGGCCTCGAGCCGCGCGGCGTTGGAGGCGACGAGCCGCTCCTTCATGTATTCGAGCGCGTCCTGCGATGCCGCCCCGCCCATGTCTTCGATGCGCGCGATCTCGGCGCGGATCTGATCGGTCAGCTGCGCCACGCGCGCTTCGATCACGAAAGAGCCGTCGAAGATGTCGCCGTATTCCAGCATGTCGGTCTCGAAGGCCGCGATCTGCTGCAGGCGCAGCGACCATTGCTGGTCCCACGGCCGCGGCAGGCCCAGCGCCTCGTTCCAGGCCGGCAGCTGGATCGCGCGGGCGCGCGCGTTCTTGCTCAAGCTCACGCCCAGCAATCCGAACAGCACGCGATAGACGTTGTTCTCGGGCTGCTGCTCGGTCAGCCCCAGCGAATTGACCTGCACGCCGTAACGGAACAGACGAAGCTTCGGATCGGTCACGTGATAGCGCGCGCGCGCGATCTCGTCCCAAAGCCCGGCCATCGCGCGCAGCTTGCAGACCTCGGTGATGAACTTGACGCCGGAATTCACGAAGAACGAGATGCGGCCCACCGCTTGCGGAAACGCGTCCACAGCGATGGTCTTGCGCGCCGCGTCAAGCACCGCGATGGCGGCGGCGAGCGCGAAGGCGGCCTCTTCCACCGCATCGGCGCCGGCTTCCTGCAAGTGATAGGAGCACAAGTTGATCGGGTTCCATTTCGGCATCTCTGCCGTCGAGAACGCGATCGTGTCGGTGGTGAGCCTGAGCGCCGGCTTGGGTGGGAAGATATAGGTCCCGCGCGCCAGGTATTCCTTGATGATGTCGTTCTGCGTCGTGCCTTGCAGGCTCGCCCGCGCCACGCCCTGCTCGTCGGCCAGCGCCACATAGAGCGCCATCAGCCACGCCGCCGGCGCGTTGATGGTCATGGACGTGTTCATGCGCTCGAGCGGCAGGCCGTCGAACAGCGCGCGCATGTCGCCCAGGTGGCTGACCGGCACGCCGACCTTGCCGACCTCGCCCTTGGCGAGCGGCTCGTCACTGTCGTAGCCTGTCTGCGTCGGCAGGTCGAAGGCGACCGACAGCCCGGTCTGCCCCTTGCCCAGGTTGGTGCGATAGAGCGCATTCGAGGCGGCCGCGCTCGAATGGCCGGCATAGGTGCGGAAGATCCAGGGCTTGTCGCGGCTCATCGGTCGACAACGCTACACAGCTTTTGCCGTGGCTCGCAAATCTGAGGCAGAATGGCGGCGCGGTTCCGGATCTTGCGCCATGCGTCTCGCTCTCGCCTTCGCCCTCGTCGCCACCACGGCGCTGGCCGCCATCTCGCCCGCGGAGAAGGAATGGCGCGCCGAGATCGACGGCGCCAACAAGCACTTCTCGGCCGACCCGCATGCCATCCTGAAGATCCAGGACGCGGCCTATATGCGCAACGGCGATACCTATTCGCTGGTCGGCGTGAAGGAGAAGCCCGAGACCTATCGCTGGAAGAAAGGCAGCCAGTCCAATGCTTCGCTGATCGCGGGCGTGCGCGACGGCCAGCCTTTCGTGATGTTCAACAAGCACCTCTATGCCGAGAAGGACATCAACAAGGGCATCCTGGTCGATATCGGCGTCGACGTGCGCGGCGAGAAGACCCAGGTCGATGCCGGCGTCATCGGCGCCAGGCTCTGGGTCTACAATCAGGACAATCCGGCGGCGAAGGCGTTCAAGGGGCTCGCCTACTATCCTTACGATCCGTCCTATGTCGTGACCGCGTCGTTCAAGCCCGATCCCAAGCTGCCCAAGCGCGTCTTCCGCACCTCGCGCGGCACCGACAAGCAGTTCTATCACGCCGGCGACGCGACCTTCATGTTGAAGGGCAAGACCTTCACGCTGCCCTTCTTCGCCGACAGCAACGATCCGAAAAAGGTCTCGTCCTTCTCGGCCTTCTTCACCGACGGGCTGACCGGCAAGGAGACCTATGGCGCGGGGCGCTATATCGACATCGAGAAGTTCGGCGCCTTCCCGCCCAAGACGTTCAAGATAGACTTCAACTACGCCTACAATCCGAACTGCGCGCGCTCGGCGTTCTATACCTGCCCCTATGCGGTCGACGACATCGCGATGGAGGTGCGCGCCGGCGAGAAGGACCCGCACAAGCCAGCCAATCTTCATTAGGTAGGGGGCACATTGAAGGCGAAACTCCGTACACGGAGCGAGCAGCGCGAGGCCGACCGGGCCCGCGCCAGGCGCGCCGCGCTGAAGGCGCTCAAGAAGGCCAGGACGGCGGCCGAGGCGACGGACGCGAAGCTCTCCGACTGGGAGGGCGAGTTCTTGGGCTCGGTCGAGGGCCGGGTCGAACGCTATGGCCGCGCCTTCCGCGACCCCGAAAAGGGCGGGCCCACGGCCGCCCTCTCCATGCTGCAAGCGCAAAAACTCAAGGAGATCGTGGGCAAGGCAAAGGGCAAAAAGCCAGGCTTTCAGCGGAAATCGCGATTCGGTCAAACAATTTAATTACGCGCCTGCGCCGCTCCTGTTAATAAACAGCCCGATTTCTATTGCGCCGCAGCAAAACTTTGGGCGAAGTTCTGCGTTGCAGTGGGGTTGCGATCGGGGAACTCAAGCCATGTCCGCTCAGGCCAAGCCGGCACTCGAAGTCTACAAGGACCTTTACGAGATCGGCGAGATTCCGCCGCTCGGCCATGTGCCGCCCAAGATGTATGCCTGGGCGGTCCGCAAGGAGCGCCACGGTCCGCCCGAAGACTCCATGCAGATCGAGGTCGTGCCCACCTGGGAGCTCGACAGCCACGACGTCCTCGTGCTCGTGATGGCGGCGGGCGTGAACTACAACGGCGTATGGGCGGCGCTGGGCACGCCGGTCTCGCCGATGGACAGCCACAAGAACCCGTATCACATCGCGGGCTCCGACGCGTCGGGCATCGTCTGGGCCGTAGGCTCCAAGGTGACGCGCTGGAAGGTCGGCGACGAGGTCGTCGTCCACTGCAACCAGGACGACGGCGACGACGAAGAGTGCAACGGCGGCGACCCGATGTTCTCGACCTCGCAGCGCATCTGGGGCTACGAGACGCCCGACGGCTCCTTCGCCCAGTTCGCGCGCGTGCAGGACCGTCAGTTGATGCCCAGGCCGAAGCATCTCTCCTGGGAAGAGGCCGCCTGCTACACGCTCACCCTGGCCACCACCTACCGCATGTTCTTCGGCCACCGCCCGCACATCCTTCGCCCCGGCCACAACGTGCTCATCTGGGGCGCGAGCGGCGGGCTCGGCTCCTTCGCGGTGCAGCTCTGCGCGGTCTCGGGCGCCAACGCCATCGGCGTCATCAGCGACGAGAGCAAGCGCGAGTTCGTGCTGTCGCTCGGCGCCAAGGCGGTGATCAACCGCAAGGACTTCAACTGCTGGGGCCAGATGCCCAAGGTCGGCTCTCCCGAATACGACGCCTGGACGAAAGAGGCGCGCAAGTTCGGCAAGGCGATCTGGGAGATCACCGGCAAGGGCAACGACGTCGACATGGTGTTCGAGCATCCGGGCGAGGCGACCTTCCCGGTCTCGTGCCTGGTGGTGAAGCGCGGCGGCATGGTCGTGTTCTGCGCCGGCACCACCGGATACAACATCACCTTCGACGCGCGCTATGTGTGGATGCGCCAGAAGCGCATCCAGGGCAGCCACTTCGCCAACCTGAAGCAGGCGAGCCAGGCCAACCGGCTGATGCTCGAGCGGCGCCTCGATCCCTGCATGTCGGAAGTCTTCTCGTGGGAAGACATCCCGCGCGCCCACACCAAGATGTGGAAGAACGAGCACCTGCCGGGCAACATGGCGGTGCTGGTCAACGCGCAGCAGCCGGGCCTGAAGACCTTCGAGGACGTGCTGGCGGGTTCCAAGCGGGCGTAGTTTCCGATTAACTGCGCCCCATGCGGTGGGGCCGGATCCGATACGCAGCTGTCGTCGTCGCGGCGTGGACGCTGGTCGCGCTCGCCTGGACGCCGCCCACCGTCCTGGTGCAGTCGCTGGGCGGGCCGGTGCATTTCACCGCGCTCCAGGTCTTCGTCAATGTCTGGCTGAGCTTCGTGCCGTGGATGGCGGCGACACCGCTGATCTTCGCGCTCGGGCGGCGCTATCCGTTGAGCGAAGGCCGCGTGTTCGGGCCGCTCGCCGTCCATCTCGCGGCCGGCATCGTGCTGGTGCCGGCGGTCACCCTGCTGGGCGTGATCTTGAGCCGGCTCGCGATGCAGGTGCCGGCGGGTCCGCTCAACATCCTGGGTGCGGTGCTCATCACCGCCTTCTACAGCGTGCCGACCTATGTCGCCGCGGCGGCCGTCGGCCAGGCGCTCGCCTATTTCGAGCGCTATCGCTTGCGAGAGCGCCTGCTCGCCCGCGCCGAGCTGCGCGCGCTGCAGGCCCAGCTCAACCCGCATTTCCTGTTCAATGCGCTGAACGCGATCTCGGCGCTCGGCTATCGCGATGCGGGGCGCGCCGACGAAGCGCTGACCAAGCTCGCGGCGATCCTGCGCACCTCGCTCCAGGAACGTCCCGAGCTCGTCGCGCTCAAGGACGAAGTCGCTTTCGCGCAGGATTATCTGGGCCTTTACGCGCTGCTCCTGCCCGGCCGGACGACGCTCGCGATCGAGGTCGATCCCGCGGCCTGGGACGCCGCCGTGCCCGCGCTGCTGCTGCAGCCGCTGGTCGAGAACGCCCTGCTGCACGGCCTCGCCAAGCTTCAGGCGGGGCGGCTCGAGATCGCGGCGAAGCGTGACGGCGACCGGCTGTCGCTCGCCCTGCGCAACGATGCGCCGCGCGCAGTTGCGCTTTCGGACGGATCCGGCATCGGCCTCGCCAATACGCGCGAGCGGCTGCGCGTGCTGTTCGGCGACGCGGCGCGGATGAGCTTCGTGCGCAACGCGGACAACGCCGTCGTCGACATCGATATGCCCTATCGCGAGGCCGCGCCGTGAAGACGATCCGCGCCGTCATCGTCGACGACGTCGAGCTGGCGCGCGAGCGCGTGCGCCAATACCTGGTGGGCGAGGACGACATCGAAGTCGTTGGCGAGGCGGGCACCGGCGCCGAAGCGGTACGGCTGATCGCGCGGCTGGCGCCCGACCTGGTGTTCCTCGACGTGCGGCTTCCCGATTTCGACGGCTTCGAGATCGCGGCCAAGCTGCCCGTCAAGCCGGTGATCGTGTATCTCACCGCGCATGACGACCAGGCGCTCAAGGCCTTCGAGGCCGGCGCGCTCGACTATCTCGTCAAGCCTTTCGACCGCGAGCGCTTCGAGCGTGCGCTCAATCGCGCCAGGACCCAGATCGGGTTGGCTCAGATCGGACCCAAGGGCGGCGCTGCGATTGCGGCGGCGGAATACGTCAAGCGCTTGGCGATCAAGGACAAGGACCGCACCGAGGTCGTCGCGACCTCCGACGTCGATTACATCGACGTCGCCGGGCACTATCTCTGCGTTCATGTCGGCAAGCAGGTGCATCTGATCCGCGGCACGCTCGGCGAGCTGGAAGAGAAGCTCGACCCGGCCGAGTTCGCGCGCATCCACCGCTCGGCCATCGTGCGGCTGGATCGCGTCAAGTCGCTGGTCGCGCGCCGCAACGGCGACGGTGACCTGGTGCTGGCCGACGGCGCCAAGCTCTTGATGAGCCGCAATTACGGCGAGGCGGTGCGCAAAAGGTTGGGCGTGTCCGAGGCCTGACGACGACGGGGCTATCGGCCGCGCCCGATTTCGCACCGCTCGCGCCGTCCTGCGCACCGTTGGCGCCATCACCCCTTGGGACCTTGCGGTTTTCCGCTTACCTGCCCAACGCAACGCCAACCGGGCCGGGACCTCATGCGCCTCTCCATTGCCGCTCTCTTGCTCAGCACCACCTGCGCTTTCGCCAACGGCTTCGTCGTCAAGGACGTGCGCGTCTTCGACGGCGACAGGACCATCGAAAAGACCGACGTCGTCGTGCGCGACGGCCGCATCGTTTCGGTCGGCGGCGCCGTGCCGCGCGGGCTCGACATGGTCGACGGCAAAGGCAAGACCTTGCTGCCCGGCCTGATCGATTCGCATGTCCACGTCTTCCCCGGCGCGCAGCAGGATGCGCTGCGCTTCGGCGTCACCACCGAGCTCGATATGTTTTCGATGCTGCCGTTCCTGAAGGACTGGCAGGAGCAGCGCCGCTCGCTGCGCCGCACTTCCGGCGCCGACACCTGGAGCGCGGGCATCGGCGTCACCGCACCCGGCGGACATCCGACCGAGATGGGCGGGCCGTTCGCGATTCCCGTCCTGGCGCCCGGCGACGACGCCAAGGCCTTCGTCGACAAGCGCGTCAAGGAAGGCTCCGACTACATCAAGATCATCATCGAGGATCTGGCCGAATATCCCGGCCGCGCGCCGATGCCGACCTTGAGCCGCGACCAGGTCTGCGCGGTGGTCTCGGCCGCCCATGCCGACGGCAAGATGGCGGCCGTGCATGTGCAGACCGAGGCGGCGGCGCGCGAGGCGATGGCGTGCGGCGCAGACGGGCTCGCCCATCTCTATCCCGACAAGCCGGCCGATCCGGCGATGGTGGCCGATCTCAAGGCGCGCGGCATGTTCATCGAGACGACGGCCGCGGTCTGGGCCGGCGCCTCGGGCACGGGGCTCGCCGACAAGCTCGCCGCCGATCCGCGCGTCGCGCCCTATCTCTCGCAGGCGCAGCTGCGCTCGCTCACCTATCGCGGCAAGACGACGATGCCGGACTTCTTCCCGAACGTGCTCGCCAGCATCCGCCGCTATCACGAAGCCGGCGTGCCGCTGCTTGCCAGCACCGACGCGCCGAACCCGTCGACCGCGCACGGCGTGTCGCTGCACGAGGAGCTGCAGATCTATGTCCAGGCCGGCTACACGCCCGTCGAGGCGCTGCATGCCGCGACCGGGCTGCCGGCGGACGTCTTCCATCTGGGCGACCGCGGACGGATCAAGGCCGGCGACCGCGCCGACCTGGTGCTGATCGACGGCGATCCGACGCGCGACATCGCGGCCACGCTCTCGATCGAAAGTATCTGGAAGAACGGCTATGCCGTCGACCGTGCGGCGCCGAAGCAGAACGTGGGCGCCAGGCCTTGACGGCAGCGACGGCTGGGCGGCGGCTTATTCGCCGCCGCTCATCCAATGCACCTTGTCGAGCTCGGCCTTGTGCTGCTTGTAGAAGGCGATCTGGGCGGGCGAGACGCGGTCGGCGAGCTTGGGCGCCGCTTGTGGATAGGCGACGCACATGCCCGCATCCATCAGCGCGAAGGGCATCACCACCACGTCATGGGCGGTCAGGCCGTGCTTCTTGAAGATCGCCATCGGGCCGGGCATCGCGTTCATCTTGGCTTCCATCTCGGCGATGGACTTGGCGTCTTCGGCGCCGTGCATCTGCTTGTCCATGCCGGGCATCTTCTTGGCGTCGTCCATGGCGGCCTGCATCGCGTTCACCTTGTCCATGGAGAGCGAGTAGTTCTTGAGAGCGGCGAGGTCGGCCGGCGACAGGTCGTTCTTGGCAAAAGCGGGCGAGGCGAAGGCGAGGCTTGCGGCAATGCACAGGACGGCGGCTCTCATGGGCTCTGTCTCCAAATGGGTGCGCGATTGATGCCGAAAGGCCTTCAGGAAAGCAACCGGCCGGCCAGCCAGAGATAGGCCGCGATGGTCGGATAGAAGGTGAGCCCCAGCCCGAAGGCGCGGGCCCAGGGCGCCATCAGATATCCGATCCAGAACGCCGCGCGGCCGACGGCGAACAGGACCGCAAGCTCGGGCACGATCCACAGCCGCTCCTGCGGCAGGGCGAGCGCCAGGCCGCTCCAGGCGATGGCGGCCAGCACCGTCTGCTCCAGCGTGTTGCGGTTGTAGCGCAGAGCGATGTCGAGCGCGGGACTGTCGCCGCCGTCGATTGCATCGGCGGCGAAGAAGCGCCGGTTGGCGGTGAAGCCGATGCCGGCAAGCAGGGTCAGGCCCGGCACGATCAGCCACTTGGCCGCGAAGGCGAGCCGCGATGCGCCGTCGTCCATGGGCAGCGCTGCCGCGAAGGCCGGTCCGTGCAGCCATGCCGCGATCAGCATGGCGACTGCGGCCGTCATGCCGATCAGAACCAGCAATTGCTTTCGCAACATGCGTAACCCTAGCATGGGGCCGGAAGTTCTCGAAGACACGCGTTCCCGAAGGCATGACGATGCATACGCTCCTCCCGCACCTGATCGCCCGTTGCGAGGAGGCGGTGCTGACGGCCGAAGGCTTGCTCGCCGCCGCCAAGGACAGCGTGCGCCGCGCCGTGCCCTCGCGCGAGGCGCTCGACCGGCACCAGCGCGCGGCGCATGCGCTCGCCTGGACGGCGACCTATGTCGAATCGCTGCGCCAGATGGCGCGCTGGGCCCGCCGCCTCGAGCGCGATGGGCGGCTGGGCGAGATCGAGCTGCTGCTGCTCCAGGCCGCCTTCGGCGAATACCTGGCCCAGCTGGTGGGCGGCATCCCCATGAGCCAAGGCGAGATCGTGCGTCCCTACGACATGGGGCTGGACGACGACGTGGCCGCGGGCTTCTGGACGCCCACGGTCAAGGAGCTGGTGGCGCTCGGCACCGCGCGCGAAACGCGCCAGGCGATCGCGGATCATCTGGCTACCCATGCCGGCGCGATGATCATCGGCGATCCCGGCCTCGACGAGACCATGGGGCTGGTGCGCGACCAGTTCTATCGCTTCGCCCAGGACAAGGTCGCGCCGCATGCCCATGGCTGGCATCTGCGCGACGAGCTGATCCCGCTCGACATCGTGGAGCAGATGAGCGCGCTCGGCGTCTTCGGATTGACGGTGCCGGAGCAATATGGCGGCGCGGGCCTGCCCAAGACCGCCATGTGCGTGGTGTCCGAGGAGCTGAGCCGCGCCTATATCGGCGTCGGCTCGCTCGGCACGCGCTCCGAGATCGCCGCCGAGCTCATTCTTTCGGGCGGCACAAAGAAGCAGCGCGACCGCTGGTTGCCTTTGATCGCGCACGGCACCAAGCTTCCGACCGCGGTCTTCACCGAGCCCGATGTCGGCTCGGACCTCGGCAGCCTGCGCACGCGCGCGGTGCGCGAGGGCGAGACTTATCGCGTGCATGGCAACAAGACCTGGATCACCCATGCCGCGCGCGCCGACGTCATGACCCTGCTGGCGCGCACCGATCCCGCCACGTCCGACTATCGCGGGCTTTCGATGTTCATCGCCGAGAAGCCGCGCGGCAGCGATGCCGATCCGTTTCCCGCGAAAGGCATGTCGGGCGGCGAGATCGGCGTGCTCGGCTATCGCGGCATGAAGGAGTTCGAGATCGGCTTCGACGGCTTCGAAGTGCCGGCTGCCAATCTGCTGGGCGGCGAAGAGAACCAGGGCTTCAAGCAGCTGATGCAGACCTTCGAAAGCGCGCGCATCCAGACCGCGTCGCGCGCGATCGGCGTGGCGCTGTCGGCGATGGATGTGGGGCTTTCCTACGCGCTCGACCGCAAGCAGGGAGGCATGCGAATCTTCAACTACCCGCGCGTCGCCGACAAGCTCGCGATGATGGCGGTGGAGATCGCGATCGCGCGTCAGCTGTCCTATCACGCGGCGCGCGAGAAGGATGAAGGGCGGCGCTGCGACCTCGAGGCCGGCATGGCCAAGCTGCTTGCCGCGCGCGTCGCCTGGGCCGCGGCCGACAATGCAGTACAGATCCACGGCGGCAACGGCTTCGCGCTCGAATACCCGGTGAGCCGCATCCTCTGCGACGCGCGCATCCTCAACATCTTCGAAGGCGCGGCCGAGATCCAGGCGCAGGTCATCGCGCGGCGGCTGTTGGAAGACCGGAGCAATTGATGGATCAGCATCCGATCGATCGTCTGTATACGACCATCGCCTCGCGCAAGCGCGCCGATCCCAAGCGCTCCTATACCGCGCAGCTGTTGAAGCGCGGCACCGCGCAATGCGCCAAGAAGCTCGGCGAGGAAGGCGTCGAGGCCGCGCTCGCCGCCGTCGCCGGCACGAAGAAGGAGCTGATCGACGAATCCGCCGACGTGCTGTTCCATCTGCTGGTGGTGTGGGCCGCGCGCGGCATCAAGCCGAAAGCGGTCTATGACGCGCTGGCGCAGCGCGAAGGACGTTCGGGGTTGGCGGAGAAGAAGGCGCGCAAGAAGAGGAAGTAAGCCGGCGCGCGCGTGAGCCCGGGAAGCGGCAATCAGCCTTCGCCGTCTTTTTCTTCGGCGAGACTCTTCACCAGATCGAGCACGCGCTTGCGCACCTTCGCGTCCTTGATGCGCATGAAGGCGAGGCTGAGCTGCAAGCCTTCACCGCTGGAGACGAATTCCATCACCGGCGGAGACTCTTCGCTCTCCGAGAAGCCGCGACCGCCGAGCTGGCTCGACACGTTCTCATAAAAGTAGTCGATCGGAACACCCAGGATGCGCGCGACGTCGAACAGGCGTCCGGCGCCGATGCGATTGACGCCCTTCTCGTATTTCTGCACTTGCTGGAACGTGAGTCCGAGCAGTTCGCCAAGTCGTTCTTGGCTCATGCCAATGAGCATGCGCCGCAGTCGCACGCGGCTGCCGACCTGTGCGTCGACCGGATTTGCATGTTTTTTCGGCAAGGGGTCTCTACGCGGAAGTTATGCTTCGGTGCAGGGACCTTAACCGTGAAAGGCCAGCCTAGAAAAGGTCTAAATGTGTCCGCGCTCCGTTCGCGCCCGTTTTTGTACAGCCAGGAAGGCACCCACCACGCTCGCTGCCAGTAAAAGAAAGAACGCTAGTGGACCGCTGCGTGCAAAGGGCGTTGGCTCAATCGCCGCGGGTAGCGTTGAGTCGAGCGTGCCCATCGAATCGAGTTGCAGCCGCGCGCGCACGCGTCCGTAAGGATCGATGACTGCGGAGATTCCGGTATTCGCCGCACGCACCACGGGTAGCCCCTCCTCGATTGCACGCGTTTGTGCGACCAGAAGATGCTGGCGCGGACCGGCCCATGGACCAAACCATGAGTCGTCGGTGACGTTGATCAACCACCGCGGGCGGTCGTCGGCGACGACCTCGCCGGGGAAAAGAATCTCGTAGCAGATGAGCGGACTTGCCGGCGGCGCGCCGGGCACATCGACCGTATGCGGACCATCGCCGGTCGAGAAGCTGCCCGCGACGCCGACGAGCTTCTTCAAGCCGAGCGCGCCCAGCGTCTGCTCGAACGGAAGATATTCGCCGAACGGCACGAGATGGAACTTGTCGTAGACCTGGGCGAGCTGTCCGCCATGCCCGAAGACATAGAGGCTGTTGTAGTATTGCGCGCCGTCCGGTCCGCGCAGCGCGCGCACCGCGCCGGTGATCAGCACGCGGTCGCCGCCGGTGAGCACCGCGATCTCGTCGAGGGCGGTGGCCGAGCGCGTCAGCACGAAAGGCGGCGCGGCCTCGGGCCAGACGATGTGCGTCGGCCGCTCCTTCGCCGGCGCGTCGCTCAAGCTCAGGAGCCGGTTCCAATTGCGCTCGATCAGCTCGGGCTTGTACTTGTCGGCCTGCGCGATGTTGGGCTGAACGATGCGCAGGCGGACGCCGTCGACGACGTCGTTTGACGCGGCGGCGAGGCGGATCTCGCCGCCCAGGAACATGAGCGCGAACAGCGCCGTCATCGACAGCGGCAGCACGAAGCGGCGATCGCAAAGCTCCGCGAGCGAGGCGCCCAACAGGGTGGTAAGCAGGGTCAATCCGTAGATGCCGAACAGCGCCGCGCTCTGCATCACGCCCATCGACGCGCCCCAGCCATAGCCGGCGAGGTTCCATGGGAAGCCCGTCAGGATGTGCCCGCGCAGCCATTCCGTCACCGCCAGCGCCGCGGTCAGCACGAAGATGCGCGACGCGCCGTCGGACCAGAAGCGCTGGGCGAAGGCGGCAGCCGCGGCGAAGAACAGCGCGAGCCCGCCGGGAAACAGCAGGGCGACGAAGGGTATCTGCCATTCGTGCTCCGAGGCATCGACCAGGAACGCGTATCCGACCCAATGCAGCCCGACGAGGAATTGGCCGAAGCCGAACGCCCAGCCGATCCAGGCCGCGCGGCCTATCGTGCCCGCGCCGTCGATCAGCAGCACAAGCGCGGCGTATCCCAGAAGCAGCAGCGGGAAGATCCCGAACGGCGCGAAGCCCAGTGCCGACAATGCGCCGGGAAAGCGCCCGCCGCGAAGGCGACGCCGCGCGCGCGCCACGGCGAAAGCTCGCGCATCCATTGCGCGACGCGCGCGAGCATCGGGCGGCGACCGTCGGCGGCGTCGGCGAGCGCGCTCACGCTGCGGGCGGCGCTTCGGTGGGCGGCGCCTCCGGGGAGATCGCGCGGATGCGAAGCTTCTTCACGCGCCTCGGATCGGCTTCCAGCACCTCGAATTCATAGCCGGCCGGATGGGCGACGATCTCGCCGCGCTGCGGCACGCGCCCCAGGATGTAGATCACGAGCCCGCCCAGGGTGTCGATGTCCTCGGCCTCCTCGTCGTCCTCGAGCGCCAGCGACAAGCCGGTCTGGCTCTTGAAGTCCTCCAGGTCGATGCGCGCATCGGCGATGAAGGCGCCGGCCGGATCGCGGCGCACGCTCGCTTCGTCCTCGTCGTGCTCGTCGGCGATGTCGCCCACGATCTCCTCGATCAGATCCTCGATGGAGACGAGACCGTCCGTGCCGCCGTACTCGTCGATGACGAGGGCGAGCTGCATATGCGTCGTCTGCATCTTGACCAGCAGGTCGAGCACCGGCATCGACGGCGGCACGAAGAGCAGCGGCCGCTTGATCTGCACCAGCGACGCGTCGCCCCAGCGATAGCTGCCGTCGCCCTTGGCCTCCATCAACCCGAGCACGTCCTTGATGTGGACGAGCCCCGTAGGATCGTCGAGCGTCTCGCGATAGACCGGCAGGCGCGAATGCTGCGCTTCCTTGAACAGTGCCACCAGCGCGCCCAGCGGCATGGTCTCGTCGGCGGCGACGATGTCGGCGCGGGGCACCATCACGTCGTCGACGCGCAACTCGCCCACCTTCAGCAGGTTGGCGAGCATCAGCCGCTCCTGAGGCGTCAGCTCGCGGCTCTGCCGGTCGCTTTCCTCGATCACCTCTTCCAGGCTTTCGCGGATCGCGGCGGCGGCGCCGTCGCCGCGCAGCATCTGCGCCAGGCGCTTCAGGATGGATGGCGCTTTGTCGTCGTCGGCGACGGGGGCGTCGGTCATTGGGCGTCGATCATGGCGATGCTGTTCACGCGGCTTTGCTGGCATAGGGATCGTCGATGCCGAGCTCGCTCAGGATTTCGGTCTCGAGCGGCTCCATCACGCGCGCGGCGCGCGCGGTTTCGTGGTCGTAGCCCAGAAGATGCAGCACGCCGTGCACGGCCAGGTGCAGCGCATGATCGGCGAAGCGCTTCTTCTGCGCGCGGGCTTCCTTCTCCGTCACCCCGTAAGCAATCGCGACGTCGCCCAGATATTCGTCGCGCCGCGCGGGAAACGACAGCACGTTGGTCGGCTTGTCCTTGCCGCGGAAGCTGCGGTTCAGCGTCTTCAGCCTGCCGTCGCCCGCGAGCAGGATGGTCAGCGCGCCCTTCGGGTTGCCGCCGCGCGCCTTGGCCAGCTCCGCGGCGCGCTTCATGCGCGCGCCCAAGCCCCGCTTCCTGCGCCACTTCGGCTCCTCGATCATGAGCGTCACGCTCACGTCTGATCCTTCCGGCGTGACAAGGTGCGCCCGACTCCTTGGTCCATGGCGCCCCGGCTGGTGTCTTCGGCCCTATTATAGGCGGCGACGATGCGCGTGACGAGGGCGTGGCGCACCACGTCCTTCTCGTCGAAGCGGGCGATCGCCGCGCCCTCGACGCCGGAGCAGATGTCCAAAGCCTGGTTCAGGCCGTCCGCGCCGCCGCCGGGCAGGTCGCTCTGGCTGGGATCGCCGGTCACCACCATGCGCGATTCCTCGCCCAGCCGCGTCAGGAACATCTTCATCTGCGCCGGCGTCACGTTCTGCGCCTCGTCCAGGATGATGAAGGCGCGCGCCAGCGTGCGGCCGCGCATGAAGGCGAGCGGGGCAACCTCGATCGTGCCCTGCTCCATCAACTTCATGGCCTGCTCGCCCATCACGTCGAACAAGGCGTCGTAGAGCGGGCGCAGGTAGGGATCGATCTTCTCCTTCAGGTCGCCGGGCAGGAAGCCCAGCCGCTCGCCGGCCTCGAGCGCCGGCCGCGACAGGATCAGCCGCTCGACGCGGCGCTCGTAGAGAAGATGCGCGCCATAGGCGGCGGCCAGATAGGTCTTGCCGGTGCCGGCGGGTCCGATGCCGAAGACGAGCGGATGCGTGCGCATCAGGTCGAGATAGGCAAGCTGCCCCGGCGTGCGTGCGCGCGTCGTGCGCGAGGCCCAGGTCTTGAGCGAGGGCGAGCCGAAGTTGCCGGCCTCGGCCGGCCGCGACGGTCCTTCCAGCGCGAAATGGATCTCGGCATCGACGTCGGAAAGGCTGGCGCTCTCGCCGGCTTCGAGGCGGGCATAGAGCGCGCGCAGCACGGACGCCGCGCGGTCGCGGGCCTCGCTCGATCCTTCCAGCGCCACCAGGTTGCCGCGCGTCGCCACGCGCACGGCAAGCTTCTGCTCCAGGCGGGCGAAGTTCTTCTGATGCGCGCCGGCCAGCTCGGCCAACAAATGATTGTCCGGGAATTCCAGCGTCACCTGCTCACGCGGCTGCGCCTTCTTCGGTGTAGCGCTCACTGGGACAGAACGCCTTTCAGGCTGTTCGGCTGCGCCGCGACGACGGTCACGTCGCGCACCTGGCCGATCAGCGCGGCCGCGCCTTCGACATGCACGGGCTGGAGATAGGGCGAGCGCCCGACCGCCTGGCCCTCGAGCCGTCCCGGCTTCTCGAACAGGACCGAGAAGGTGCGTCCCTCGCAGGACTTGCCGAAGGCCTTCTGCTGCTCGCCCAGCAGCTCCTGCAGCGCCGTCAGCCGCGCCGATTTCACGTCCTCCGCAATCTGCTTGCGCGCCGCCGAGGCCGGCGTGCCGGGACGCTTGGAATATTTGAACGAGAAGGCCTGCGCATATCCGACCTCGCGCACCAGCTTCATCGTATCGTCGAAGTCCCTGTCGCTCTCGCCCGGGAAGCCGACGATGAAATCCGACGACAGCGCAAGGTCGGGGCGCGCCTTGCGCACGCGCTCGACGATACGCAGATAGTCCTTCGCGCCGTGCTGGCGGTTCATCGCCTCCAGGATCGCGTCCGATCCCGACTGAACCGGAAGGTGCAGGTACGGCATGAGCTGCGGCAGGTCGCGATGCGCCGCGATCAGCTCGTCGCTCATGTCGCGCGGATGGCTGGTGGTGTAGCGAAGGCGCGCCAGGCCGTCGATGCGCGCCAGCGCGTGCAGCAGCTTCGCCAGGCTCCAGCCGTCATGGGCATAGGCATTGACGTTCTGGCCGAGCAGCGTGATCTCGCGCGCGCCCAGCTCGACCAGGCGCCGCGCCTCGTCCAGAACCTGCGCCGCGGGACGCGAGAACTCGCCGCCGCGGGTATAGGGCACGACGCAGAAGGTGCAGAACTTGTCGCATCCTTCCTGGACGGTCAGGAACGCGGCCGGTCCTTCGAGGCCGGTCTGCGCCGGCAGCGCGTCGAACTTGTCCTCGACGGGGAAATCGGTCTCGAGCGCCTGGCCGCCGGAACGGGCTATCTTTGCGATCATCTCGGGCAGGCGGTGATAGGACTGCGGCCCGACCACCAGGTCGACGGCGCCCTGTCGGCGCACGATCTCCCCGCCCTCGGCCTGGGCGACGCAGCCCGCGACCGCGATCATCATCCGGCCGCCGTCTTTTGCTCTGGCTTCCTTCAGCTTCCTGAGCTTGCCCAGCTCGGAATAGACCTTCTCGGCCGCCTTCTCGCGGATGTGGCAGGTGTTCAGGATCACCATGTCGGCGCCGTCCGGCGCATCGGCCGGGGCATAGCCCAAGGGCGCCAGCAGATCCGCCATCCGGGCGGAATCGTAGACGTTCATCTGGCAGCCGTAAGTCTTGACGTAAAGCGCTTTCATGGGGGGCGGGTTATGCGCTTTCGCGCCCGCTCAGGCAACGGCCGGGGGTTGTTTCAGGCCGCTGCCGCGGCGGCGGTCAGCCCGGCCAGAGCCTCGGCCTGGCCGCGGCGGATGATGGATTCCGCCCGCGCCGCCAAGGGCTTGCGCCCGCCCATCGCGTCCACCGTCATGGGCTCGTGGAAGGTGACGACCACGTCGACGGGCCCGGCGGTCACCGCCTCCCACAGATGCGGGATCAGGTCCATGTCGCCGTACCAGGCGAAAAGCGGCCGGTTCTCGCGCCCCATCGGCAGGCCGTGGAAGCCGGTATAGGCCAGCGACACCGGCTGCACCGGGACGTAGCGGACCTGGCCGTCGGCGCCCGTCTCCAGCTCGGACTCGGTCGCGCCCATCAGCGCGCTCTTGAAGGGCAGCACGCGGTTGCCGTCGTTCGAGGTGCCTTCGGGGAACAGGACCAGCGCGTCGCCGGCCTGAAGCCGCTCGCGCAGCTCGTCGCGCGCCTGGCCGGTCTGGCTCCGGCGTTCGCGCTTGACGAACACGGTCTCGTAGAGCCGCGCCATCAGGCCGAAGAAGAACCAGCCCTCCACCTCGCTCTTGGCGACGAAGGAGACGCGCGCCACGCCGCCGAGCGTGATGATGTCGAGATACGAGGTGTGGTTGGCGACCATCAGCACGCCGCGGTCCTGCACCGGCGTGCCGACGACGGTGATCTTGATGCCGAACAGGCGGCAGAGGAAGCGGCTGTAGCGTTGCGGCAGGGTCTTGCGGCGCTTCAGGCCCAGGCGGATCGACGTCCACTGCCATGGGATGATGAAGAGCGCGGTCAGCGCGAAGACGAAAAGGATGCAGATGCCCCGAAGCGTCTGCATGTCAGCGCGGCTTCTTGCCCTTCGGCACGCCATAGAGCTCGAGGCGATGGTCGACCAGCTCGAAGCCCAGCTCTTCGGCCACGCGGCGCTGAAGCGTCTCGATCTCCTCGTTGCGGAACTCGATGACGCTGCCCGACTGGATGTCGATCAGGTGATCGTGATGCGCCTCGGGCACCTCTTCGTAGCGCGAGCGGCCGTCGCGGAAGTCGTGGCGCTCGAGGATGCCGGCATCCTCGAACAGCTTCACGGTGCGATAGACGGTGGCGATGGAGATGTGCGGGTCGATCGCCGAGGCGCGCTTGTAGAGCTCTTCGGCGTCCGGATGATCGATCGCCTCCGACAGCACGCGCGCGATCACGCGGCGCTGCTCGGTCATGCGCAAACCTTTGTCAACGCAGAGCTGCTCAATCCGCGTCACGGCGGTTCCCCAAATCTTTCCTGCCCACTCTAACGGCCATGCCCCAGGTCCGCGAGCGGCAAATCACGCTTCAGGATAAGCGCATCTTCGCCGCGCTCATAGTAGGACTTGCGCGCCCCGACATTGTGAAATCCCAACAATCCGTAGAGCGCGCGGGCGGCGGTGTTGGCCGAAGCGACCTCCAGGAACATCGTGGTCGCGCCGCGCAGTTGGGCCAGAGAGGCGGCTTCGGCGAGCAGCGCGCGGCCTATCCCCTTGCGGCGCGCGTCGGGCTCGACGGCGATGGTCAGGACCTCCGCTTCGTCGGCGGCGACGCGCGCCAGCACGAATCCGCCGGTCGTGACTAATCCAACGATGCCGGGGCTTTTCAGCATGTCGCCCAGGGCCGCTTCGTCCCAGGCTTTGGCGAAGCACAGCGCGTGAATGCGCGCCATCGCGTGCAGATCGTCCGGCGCCGCGGCGCGGATCACGAGGCTGCCTTGGGAAGCTTGGCGTCGGGCACGCGAAGATAGAGCGGCCGCGGTGCCTCGTCGGTCGTGGCCGCGTTCGATGCCAGACGCGCGACCCACAGCGCGTCGGGCTGGCGAACCTGCGACAGCACGAATCCGCTTGCGAGTGCTTCGCATGCGCGACTGGCGGCCGTGCCGGCCAGCGCAATCGGCTGCGCGTCGCCCAGCGCGCGCAAGGCTGCGATGGCCGCATCGAAGCCGAGCACCACGGGCCCATCGCCGATCTCGACATAGACCTCGTCGCGCCGCGCATCGTGCAGCGCGATGGCGCGCGGGGCGCCGGTCTCTTCCTTCGCTTGCGCCGCCATCGCGGCCAAGGTGGTGACGCCCGTGAGCGGAACCCGTAGCGCCACCTTCAGCGCGCGCATGAAGGCAAGGCCGACGCGCTGTCCGGTGAAGGTGCCGGGTCCCGTCGTCACCGCAAGCCGGTCGAGCGAGGCGAAGGCATGGCCCGCCATCACCTCTTCGACCATCGGCGCCAAGGCTTCGGCGTGGCCGCGCTCCATCGCTACCCAGCGATGCGCAAGCGTCCGCCCGTCCTCGACCAGCGCCGCGGAGCAGGCGCCGAGTGCGGTGTCGCAGGCGAGCAGCCTCATAGGATCTTGCAGGTCTCGTCGAAGGAGAGCCGGGGATTGCGCGGGAAGATGCCCGACGGATCGCCGTAGCCGACGCCGCAGATGAAGTTGGATTTCACGTTGGTGCCGGCGAAGAACTCTTTGTCGACGGCCTCGTTGTTGAAGCCCGACATCGGACCGCAATCCAGCCCCAGCGCGCGCGCCGCGATGATGAAATACGCGCCCTGCAGCGTCCCGTTGCGGAACGCGGTCGTCTGGCGCAGGGCGGAATCGTGAAACCAGTCCTTGGCGCCGGGATTGTGCGGGAACAGGCGCGGGATGTATTGCGGGAAATCCAGGTCGTAGCCGATCACCGCCACCGCCGGCGCCGTCATCGTCTTCTCGATGTTGCTGGGCAGAAGGTGCGGCTTGATGCGCTCTTTCGACTCCGGGCTCACCAGGAACACGATGCGCGCCGGCGAGCAGTTCGCGCTGGTCGGTCCCAGCCGCATCAGGTCGTAGACCGCCATCAGAAGCGCCGGGCTCACCGGCTTGTCCAGCCATTTGTTGTGGCTGCGCGCCGCGCGGAAGACGATGTCCAGCGCCTCGTCGTTGATGGCGTGCGACGTCACTTACACCGCCTCGACCGCGACGACTTCGGGAACGTAGTGGCGCAGCATGTTCTCGATGCCGTTCTTCAGCGTCATGGTCGAGGACGGGCAGCCCGCGCACGAACCTTGCAGGTGCAGGAACACGATGCCGCTCGAGCCGTCGAAGCCCTTATAGATGATGTCGCCGCCGTCCTGCGCCACGGCCGGACGCACGCGGGTGTCGATCAGCTCGCGGATCTGGGCGACGACCTCCGGATCGGCCTCGCCGTATTGCGCGCTGTCGTCGCTTTCTTCGGCGGCGCTTTCGATGACGGGAAGGCCGCGCGTGAAGTGATCCATGATCGCGCCCAAGACCGGCGCCTTCATCTGCTTCCAGTCGCCGTCCTTCTTGGTCACCGAGATGAAGTCGGAGCCGAAGAAGACGCGCGCGACATCGGGGATGTCGAACAGCGCGCGGGCGAGCGGCGAGCGGTTCGCGGCTTCGCGGGTGGGGAAATCGGCGACCGCGCCTTCGCCCATGACCTCGCGGCCGGGAAGGAATTTCAGGGTCGCCGGGTTGGGCGTGGATTCGGTCTGGATGAACATGGCGCCTACATAGACCTTAGAAGTCTGAAATCAACCCGTTCTTCTCCCAGTCGCCATAGCGCGTGGGCTCCGGGCCTTTGCGGCCGCCGATCTCGGGCGGATGAGCGGCGTCGGTCCGGTTTACCTTCAAAGCCTCGGCTTTGCGGCGTTCCTCGGCCTCGGCCAGGGCGCGCTTGGCCGCTTCCTTGATCCTTTCGGCGATTTGACGCTCCGATGCCATTGGGGGCCTCGCTTGACGGAACGGCCCCTTAGCCTACATCAATTCGCGGGGGATGAAGGGCTTTTTTCCATGAATATGTTCAAGACCTTCGCGCTGATGCTCGGGATGTTCTTCCTGTTCATCGTCGTCGGCGCCATTTTCGGCGGCACGCTGGGCATGTTCATCTGCTTTGGGCTAGCCACCGCGCTCAACCTCTGGGCCTATTGGAATTCCGACAAGGCCTTGCTGCGCATGTACGGCGCGCGCGAGGTGAGCGAGCAGCAGGCGCCCGATCTGGTCAACCTGGTGCGCCAGCTGTCGAGCCGCGCCGGCCTGCCGATGCCCAAGGTCTATGTCATGGAGGACGCGCAGCCCAACGCGTTTGCGACCGGACGCAATCCGCAGCATTCGGCGGTCTGCGTCACGCGCGGGCTGCTGGAGCGGATGAACAACTATCAGCTCGCAGGCGTGCTCGCGCATGAGCTCGGCCACATCAAGCATCGCGACACGCTGATCATGACGGTGGTGGCGACGACGGCGGGCGCGCTTCAGCTGCTCTTGAGCTTCGGCGCGCGGCGCAGCGGCATGGGCCTCATCGGCGTGATCCTGGTGTCGCTGCTGGCGCCTTTGGCCGCGATATTGGTGCAGATGGCGATCAGCCGGTCCCGCGAGTTCGAGGCCGACAAGCTCGGCGGCGAGCTCGTCGGGCGTCCGCTCTGGCTGGCTTCGGCGCTCGCCAATCTCGACCCCGCGGCGCAGGCGGTCGCCAACGTCACCGCCCAGCGCAATCCGGCGACCGCGCATATGTTCATCGTCAATCCCTTGAGCGGCGCCAAGATCGGCAAGATGTTCTCGACCCATCCGCCGATCGATGAGCGCATCGCGCGCCTGACCCGCCAGGCCGGCGTGGAGAAATTCCGCCCGGGTAACTGGTGACGGCAGGACAGGCCGCCCGCAAAGCCGCGCTCAGCATCCTTTCCGACGTGCTGCGCAAGCGCCGCCCGCTCGACGCGGCGCTCGAGCACG